>Ga0222688_1000205_pt1 | contig 16154 bp, 10 predicted proteins | sample AntAcemetage1165_FD_181151 | JGI IMG/M metagenome (GOLD analysis project Ga0222688, IMG submission 181151) | Saline water microbial communities from Ace Lake, Antarctica - #1165 | ecosystem: Environmental > Aquatic > Non-marine Saline and Alkaline > Saline | place: Antarctica: Ace Lake... | reverse complement strand
AAGGCAACGACAAAGCAGCAGCAGATCAATTTAATAAGTTTATAGATTTAGGCATAGATTTAAAGAAAATTGATGCCACGTATGCCAATGCAGCTGCCGCGATGGGCGCGGGTAGTAGTTTGTCAGAAAGTAAATTTTATACAGCGTTAAATAAAAACCCTAGATTTAGCGACGCAAACATTAGAGTGCGTGCCGCGCAAAAAGCTTTTGACGATGCAACCGTGGGTACAGATGTTAAAACCCAAGCGGAAGCTAGACTTAAACAAGCTATAAAAACGCGAAATGACATAGAAAACGCGCAAAGGGCTGCGTATTATGGGCTCTCTCAACCAACAACTACAGGAAGCGATACTGCAAATAGTGGCACTACACTTAAGTATGATGCTCAAGGCAACCGTATCCCATAAGGATAAGTACTCATGGCTATTAACGTCGAACTGTTTGACGGAACTGTATTAGAGTTTCCAGAAGGTACTGATCCAAACGTTATTGACAGGGTTGCAAAACAAGAGACCCTTACCCGTAATCAATCGAGCACCGCTCCTACCCCAGAAGACCAAAACATGTTTCGCCAAGTAGCGGATGTGCCAGTCGGGGTGGCTCGCGGTGCGGTGTCTGGTGTGCGAATGATCGCGGATGCTTTTGGTGCGGATAACCCACTATCGCAAACACTAAGAGGTGGTGAAGAGTATCTAGGAAGTTTGCTGTCAGCACAGGCCAAAAACGACCAGCAAGAGATTGCTAGAATCATGGCCGATGCAGAAGATAAAGGTGTTACCGACCAAGTACTAGCTGCGTTTAAAGCATTTTCGGTCGCACCGGTTGATCTCATCTCTCAAGCCCTTGGTACTGCCGCTCCAAATATTGTGGGTGGCTTAGGTGCTAACTTGCTCAAGCTAGGTGCGCGGGGTGTAGGTGCTGTTACTGCGGGCACTGGTGCCACTATGGGTGCGGGTATTATCAAAGGTGAGATATACAACGCCGTTAAAGACGAGCTAGAGCAAAGCGGTATCCCTCCAGAACAAGCAGAAGCCGCCGCACAAGAAGCTCAGTCATATGGCGGGGAGAACTTAGATCAGATTGCTCTGGGGTCTATTATTGGAGCAGTTGCTGCGCGTACTGGTATTGAGCCGCGTTTGGTGCAGAATCTAACGGGCAAAGTATCTCAAGGTCTGGCTAGACGTGGTGTAGGTAAATTCACACAGACAGTAGGCGGTGAAGCGCTAACTGAAGGTATCCAAGGCGGTCAAGAACAAGTTGCTCAGAATATCGCACTGCAACGTCAAGGGTTTGATGTACCTACGTTTCGTGGGGTCGCGGGCCAATCAACATTAGAAGCGATTACCGGCGGTGGCCTCGGTGCTGGTGTGAGTGCTGTGACTGGTCGCGAGCGTGATCCTGATGCTCCTGCCGCTGATGCGCCCACTCGTACGAAAGAAGAAATCCAAGCACTGCAAGCAGAACAAAAGACCGCAGAATTTATGCGGGCACAAGACGAAGCACAAGCGCAAATAACTGGGCAAAGAGCTGACCAAACCGGGCAATTTGCGTTAAATTTACCCCGAACCCCACGCGCTCAACAACCACTAACATCTGTGCAAGGCACTCCCCTGCCCGAGTCCGGACGTGGATTTGATGCGTTTGGTAGACCCCTTGCTCCTGAAGCCGAACTCACTGCCACAACATCCACTGCTGAACCTACATCCATCACACAAGCATTTGATGAGTCCCTGCCGCTAGAAGAACTACAGGCTGAGCGCGGGCGTTTAGAAGCACAAATACCTGATATAGAAGACTCCTCGGTGCGTAAGCAAGCCCGTGCCCGCATTAAAGAAATCAAGGGTATTGAGTCGGCGCGTTTAGGTGAGATCCGAGACAGAGCGGCCAGAGCCAAACGCCTGCGAGTAGATGAGACAGGGCAAGCACAATTAGACTTTGCTACCCCACGACCAACGACACCTCAACCTACGCCACAAATAGCCGCAGAAGCACCGACGTCGATAACGCAAGATACATTTGATCAGTTAGGTATTGGCAAGACCGCAGTAATCCGAAAGAACGAAGACTTGGTCGGTGCCGATTTAACTGACCCTGTGCAAGCACGTTTTGCCCGTACCGCGCTAGAAGCATATAGAGATGCACCCAATCGGTCAGAAGGTATCAAAACCAAGATAGACGAATATCTACAGCAGTTACCCGCAACGCGCCCAGTTATTGACGCGCAAGCACTAGATACGCTTAAATTGCCTAAACGCTCTGCGCTACGTAAAAAGTTGCTGGGCATGGATATGAACGACCCAGTGCAAAATCAAGAGGTCAACAAAGCCTTACGTGCTGCACTACAAAACCCCAACATGCCCGCAGATACTAGAGCGGCTATTCGTGATGTGCTCGCGCAGTCCGAGTTCACTCGTCAGGGTGAGATGTTTGGTCCCCTTGGTGGCGTACTACAACCCGCTACCCCCCGTGCAGGAGCTACTGATGCTACACCAAAACCCACCCCAGACACCGCACCAATTACCCCTGAGCCAACCGCTGAGCGACCAGCAGGTGAGCCAAGCGTGGGAGTGGCTGATGTGGGCGATGGACCAACCCCCGCACAGGAGGGTGCCCCCGGAGCAGTTCAAGAGCCTGCAGTCGGAGGATTGGCTGATGTTGCTGGAGGAGTTGAGCCTGACGTTACACCAAGCGCACCAGAACCAGAACCCACTGCAGTAGGGGAAGCACCTGCGCCAACACCTGCGCAAGATATTGAGTACACAATAGACACTGCGGTGGACGAGGCTAATAAACTTGCCGATCTAGACGAGCCAGATTTTAGGGCTGTAGCACGTTTGGCGCGTAACGCTTTTAACAGCGGTTTGTTACCCGAAGCACAGTACAGATCCATAACTCAAAGTATTGCTGCACGGGAAGAATCCGTGGGGGTTGACCTATATGACTCGTTAATATCAGAGCAGGGTGGGAATAACATCGCCAACGCTGTGCAAGCCCTTCGTGCAAACGGAGACGCCGCTGGTGCCATAACACCTGCCCTGCAAACAGCGTTAACTAATCTCAATCCAACTGCGGCACTTGAGGCTATTGTTAACGACGACACCGGGGCTATCAACGCACGGGAAAAACTGGTTGCGGCTAATATTTTAGATCGTCGCGTAACCCTACCTACTATGCGTATCGTTGACTCTTTGGGAGTTGATGAAAAGGGTGATCCCATACTGGGGCAGTTCAACTCGATCACTGACGAGATATCTTTAGTACGTGGAACTGAAGACTCCCATACGTTTATGCATGAGATGATTCATGCTTTTGTGCACCGTACCATTATTACCCAAGAGCGCGAAGGTGCGCGTAACCCTGAGTTCAAACAACTGCAGGACGTATACAACTACGTAAAAGAGCAACGACCAAAACTAGCTGAAACCTACGCCATGTCTAGCCTTACAGAGTTCGCCTCTGAGGCCATGTCTAATCGTGAGTTTCAAATGCAGTTAATGGGCATTCCTTACCGTACTCAGTCGGTGTTTGTCCGGTTTGCTCGTGCGCTTTATGATCTGATGGGGCTGGGCGACGCAGGTGCAGAAGGTAATACACTATTTACCGCCATGATTTCTGTTGATGGGTTGATGCGTGGTGGGCGTGAATTGCAGGTTGTTACAACTGGGTATCGCACTGGTCAGATTACTTATGGTCCAGATACCGAGAACGTGCCCAATGTCACCCAATCCGCGCAGAATATAACGACTCCTTTGGGCAAACCAACACCGCGCACGTTAGCCGATGTCAATGCCGCGCCAGATCCTGTATACCGCACGGAGTTAGGTAAGTTCACACGTAGCTTTTCAAGTGCTGAAGTCTCACGAGGCGATATTATTCGGCAAAAGCTAGTTGATCAACTGGCTCCAATAGCAACCAAGATGAGTGCGCTGTTCTCACAAGGCGTGCGTAGTTCATTCGGAGATATAAACCCCATGGTTTGGTTACGCCAAGCCTATGATCACGACCGTATAGCACTGCAGGTATTTCGTGTGGGTGGATTGCGTATGGACGACACTGGGCTATGGGAGGCATTTCAGCTTAAAGACGCAGATGGCAACGACGTATCACCCGGTAAGATTATCAACAAGCTAAAGGCATTAGCCGAGAAACAAGGATTGTCGTACGCCGCAACCAAAGCAAGGGTTGGTACAGTGCTAGAGGGAATGCGCCTTAAAGACCTCAGAGAGCACAACGACCGTATAGAGGCGCTAGCGGTAGAGTTAGCCAAGACCGGTGACATCGAAGGGGCGTTTGAGAAGCGGCAAGAAAAGTTTGATTTACATAAGTCGTTTGCTGAGATCGACGCTGATGTAGAAGTGTTTGACAATACCCCCGAGATTCAAGAGCTACAGAAAATGATGAATCTGGTTCGTGGCGGTATGATCGACGCAATGGTTGCTAGTGGGCGCCTAAATCCAGAAAAAGCTCAGGCTTGGAAAGAAGCTGCTAACTATGTACCGTTTGACCGGCTCCAAAACATTATGGAAAACCCTGACATCGCGGCTACACCGGGGCGACGTGGTATCGCTGCAATAGCTCGACTGCCAGAACTCAGAGGATCATTTAAAAGACCTGTCACCAACACCGTAGATAACTACATGAAAAAAATTGCTTGGATGACCGAGCAAACCATGCGTACTTCTGCGATGACCCGAACCCTAGATATAATGGTGCAAGCGGGTATGGCAAGACAGATACGAAGTGAAGCAGAAGCCACCAACAAAGACCTCGTGCTCCCACCGCAGTATAAGGACGGGAAAGCCGTGCTCTATGAGGTGCAAAACCAATATGACCTAGCTGCGTTTGTGCAAACCCCAGAAGTTACCGGCGGCATGATGGTATCTGCCTTTGGAGGTGCATCTAGATTACTGCGTACCACCATTACTGCTACCCCGATGTTTTCAATTAAGCAGGTGATCGACGACTCTCAACGGGTTATGTTTAACTCTGGGTTAGAGAACCCCCTTGCAGGATTAGGTCGTACGTTGTATTACTTCCCACGAGTGTGGTGGTCGCAAGCCTTCGGTAGTGACTTTGGGTACATGCGCCTACTAGAGCGTTTGGGTATTGCCGGTGAGTTTGACTACAACCCAGTAAACCCGTTGAGCACCTTAGAGCTAGACACCAATGCCGTGCAGCGCAGCCCGGTCAGAGCACTTATTTACCGCATGGAGCAAATAGCTAAAGCCTCTGATATGGCAGCACGTCTAGCGGTGTATGAGCAGACTATGCAGGAAACCGGTGATTCTCTGATGGCCCAACAACGCGCACGAGAGCTTATCAACTTCAACCGCAGGGGTACGTCAAAAACCATGCGGGTGCTTACCCATGTGGTGCCGTTCTTTAACTCCTACGCTCAGGGTAACGACTTGCTCTATCGTGGATTCACAGGCACCGATGCACCGTCCGGTATGGCTGCTGCTCCTGCTAGAAAAATGTTTATCAGTCGTGTTGCTACTATGGCGGCGCTGTCCACTATATACGCCATGGCGATGAGTGAAGACGATTACTACAAAGAACTAGACGACACGGTGCGAGACCGCAACTGGATACTACCAAAATCCTTCTCGGATGCGCTCGGGGTGAAACAGCCCTTTAAGCTCAGTGTACCTAATGAATTTGGTTTCCTCTTTAAGTCCATCCCTGAGCGCGTGGTGCAGTATATGCGCGATGATGCTAAGGGTGAGGAGCAAGAGGGTGGCAAATTGTTCAGACAGACTGTAGCAGATATTGCAGGTGAATATGGAATGCTACCTATACCTGCGGCGATCAAACCTATATTTGAGAACTTCACTAACTTCTCCGCGTTTACCCGCAGGGAGCTAGTGTCACCTAGTATGCAAGCGCGACCATCGGCGTTGCAGTACACCTCTGCAACCTCAGAACTAGCCAAATCGTTTGGTAAAGCGTTCGATGTATCGCCCATAGTTGTAGATAACTACATCAGAGGTTACTTCGGTATGGCAGGGGGTGCGGTCTCTGTGGCGGCTGATGCGTTGATGAATCCTGATAGGCCTGCGCGTGGCATGGAGCAGATCCCGTTCCTGAGTATTGGCTTGGTAGCACCTGTTGGCACCCGTTCTAAAAACCAGTTCTATGAATTCCGTGAGGATATTACGAAGGCTGTCTCAGGTGCCAACTTGCTAAAAGATGACCCTGCTGCGTTTAATGCGTTTTATAGAAAGAACAAGCATCTTATAAACGCGGCGCCAGTAATAAACCAACGCTTGCGGGCACTGAAGCAACTACGCACCGCTCGCAAGGCTTATGAGACTGACCCTGTTATGACGAGCGATCAGAAACGAGAAGCCCTGCTAGAGGTCAAGCGCATGGAAAATCAGGTTCTAGCTGATATGAAGAGGTTTGAATCTCAGGTTCGGAAGATGAAATAAAAAACCCCCCAGCGCGAGGCCGGGGGGCAAGGGAGAGAGATAGTCTTGGAGACCTGTACTAGAGGAGAGCCAGTACGTTTTTAGTATATCACTTCGTTCTCCACAATCCAACCCCCCAGTACCCGTTGCGTATGCCCACTCGTAGCGCGACACCGATACCCCTATTAGCCGCACTGCCCCGTATCCTTTTGGATACCTCGTCGGTAGCTACGCACTTAATAAACACGAACCCGTTAATAGGGAACTCCGCCCAGTTGATAACATACTGGATGCCCTCAGTGTCGATGCATAACTCATTCGGATTGTTGCGCAAGCGCTTTAAGGGTGGCTTCTTTCTTTTCCTCATCAATCTTATCCATTTCGTCAATACCGAATACGGAACCTGCTATGTTGTCCGGTATCTGGATCATCAATGCGTTCATCGGAGGCATACTTATTGGGGTGCCCTTTGACATACGCTTCTTTACCGACTCAATGCGAACACCTTTTGCTTCTAGCGCGTTGTTAATCGAGGAGTGATTGACTTGGTTCTTCGCGCACCACTTCTTAAACGCACCGCTGGCAATAAATATACGCCGTGTATCTGGCTCACAACGAATAAGCAACTCACCTCTAGGCTCAACTGAGGGTACAACCATCGTGTCTCCATTTAAAGGCTCGTTGCGTATTATTAGCAAGTTATTGTAGTTCTCTGCCATGTATGCCGCGATGTGGTCCTCAGCGCTAGAACTAGATTGGGTGATAGTTTGCGACGTGCTAAACATATGACCCGCCACCCACCGTGCGATACGCTCTACGTCAATGTCATGCAAACCAAGGCTATGGGCAATAGCACCGCCCGTCAAACCGATTGCCGCCATGTTAGACCATATACGTTCGCGTTGTGTCAGGTTAGCTGCGGCGTCTGTTTTCTCTTGGGTCCTACGTAGCATCGAGATAACTTCGGACTGATGGTTCATTATGTAGCGCATGTAGGGTAGCCATGCCATACCGTAGTTATGTTCTAACTGAGGGAAAAGCATATCGGTATAGGATTTCGGGTACTTGGTGCTACGCTTAACCTCAACCTCGATTACCCGCATAAGCTCACCTTCTGGGAAGCTCTTATTCATGAATAGCTTATCGGTCACACTGCTGTTAGAAGTTGTCAGTGTGGGAGTTTGCCAAGACGTCAGGTTCAGACGCTCTGTGTTGGTGTGGGTCTCCATGCGGTTCTTGCCTCGACCTGACGTGCTGGCGTATACCTGATCTGATAGCTCCAGTGGGCGCATGTTGGTTATCTCGTCGATCGTCAGTGGCAAGTGGCGCATAACCCCCGCACGGTGAATACGAACGTTGTATGTGTCGTCCTTTTGCATGAGCAAGTCAAACGGGTGCCCCCAAATGCTGTTAGCCGCCAATAGTGCAGATGACTTACCAATACCCGAGTGCTCGCTGACCAAGTTATATAACCCACCACGAAGTGTAGTGAACTGCATAAGAGGCGCACCGAAACTCAAGAACAGCGCAAACGCATAGGGCTCCATGTCCTCATTGCCGTAAAAATTAATAACCTCCTTCCACTTATGGAAATCCCCACGCTCGCTTAGCGCCGGTATGATGTTAGTGTTCCTAGCCGCTGGGGGTGCATACACAATATCTTTGCCCTCTGGTTGGTTTCCCACCAGCTCCTTGGTGCCGACTACGAATGTGCCGTCATTGGTCCATCCCATTTGGGATCTTACTTTCTCTGCTTGTTTAGTCATTTGTAGGTGCCTCAACCATTTTTTAACGTACATTAAATATTCAGTTACCTGCTTGCCATCTGTAGCCATAACGCCGTGCTTAGCAAACGCATCGCGCAACTTATCACGAGCCACTGCATCAGTCAGCGGGACACTAAACTCCCTAATACCGTCTAGCGGTAAATGCACACGGAACCATAAAACTTCACCAACATCGGGGTCGTTCATACGGCGCGTGACATATAAATCGTACTCACATATCTGTTCAGACTTGTCGGGCTCACCCGGTGATTTCACAACTTTATGCACCCCAACTCCACCTTTAGGGCGAAAGTAAGGGCTCGGATATTCTGGGATCACTGCCCGTATAGTATACACGGGGCCAGGAGCATCACTTATGTCATCAAGCGGTTTAGGCTTGGGTACATCTGGTACTGGCACATCTACAGTACGGTCTTCTTCAGTGGTCGCCGGTGCTACGTACCTACCCAATTGCGCGGGTGTAGCAATGCGCCCTCGGTGCGGGCACTGCTGGCAGGGTTCACTATTTATCTTCTCAAACGACTGACAAGTATATGGACCCTTCGTCTGCGCGGCCTTCTTATCAGCGTTCGCATAGGTGTAGCCCGGATGATCTTCAGACACTTCCCGTATAGCGTGCTCTCGGTCCTCGCATATCTGAGCAATAGACAAACCTGCCCGCCATGTAGGTTCAGGCAACGCCACCCGATGCTCCACTATGTGCTTGAGTTGAGCACAGGAGTCCGAACGATCCATGATGTTCTTAAATATAGTTACCCCGACAATAGACTTAGTAACCTCATCATCGGCATACTTAACGTGCTCAGGTATATCAAACGGCAGTTCACCGAGAGTGGTGTCCGTACTACTCGTGCTCTTAGTACCTAGCCCGAGCTTGGAAGTAAACGCCAACAACTCTATAGCTTCGGTGCATCCACCAATAACCGATGTGGGTTTTGGGTTCTTAGGATCTCTGTAGTTCGATGATCCCGGATAACGTAACAGTCGTGCAGAGTCGGCGGTGCATGATGTATCCACAATCAACCCATGCTTTTGTGCGAGCGACTGCAACCGCACTGCAATAGGTTTCCACACCTCTGGGTCTAGCTCAGTGTCAATGGGCCAGTATAGGTGTATACCGTTACCAGAATTTACCCGCAAAGGCTCTGGCATTTCAGAGGTAACTATAAATTCATCAATCGCCTGTGTGGCGGCTTCCTGTGTTTCGTATGACTTATCGGCATCTCCCTTTCCCGCGTCAATGTCTAGCCAGAACGCTTTTAGTTTTTGCGTCATAGCCTGTGTGCGTTTGCCATGCTCTTTGAATGTGGCAGGAGTGAAATACTGGTTTACACCATCGACTACAGCGTCTCCAATATCTGCTAGGTCATCAACCGAGTCCAGAAAAACATGCTCGATCGTGTCCCCTGCAATTCCGGCAAAGCAGTATACCCCCTCAGCGGGAGTAACCAATCGGAAAAATTCTACGGGTGTCATATTGCATCTCTATTATGATTGTTTGTTATTAATCACTGCGACTAACTTTCTCCTGTGTGCAGTGCTGGGCTCGTACCTACCCGTAAACCAATCATATACAGCCATGCGGGACACCCCCACTGACCGCGCAATATAACTTACTGACAACCCTTGCTCTATTGCTTTCAAACCTAACTTCACAGCTTCCGAGGCCGATTTCGGTTTTGCTAGAGCGCGTATCTTATTTACAAACTCATATGAGTAACCGCGCATTTTTAACTCCTTTGGGGGGCTGTGGGGTAGCCGTAGCTACCCCGTGAACGATTACTTACTCGTCGTCATCTGCCCATTGATCGAGAACGGACTTAACGTCAGCCTCTTTCGTTTTACCCCGCACGCGTGGTGTGGTCTCCTCATCTGTCTCGTCATCTGCCTTAACTTCTGATTTTGCGTGCATACCAGCGGCGGCCTTCACTACAGCGGCGGTGTCATCATCTACCTCGATCCCCGCGCCATCAGACTTAGGCTTGGTAGAGAACCGCATTGTGATTGCCTCCATCGCTTCGGGGCTCTGTGCACGCTCGCGGCACATTTGATACTCTTCGTGCTCAAGAGGTCTGACAGGCTTGAACGTCAGCTTAGGTGTAGCTGAGTCTGTGTCGAATCGCATTTCAGTAACCACCGCTGTGATCGGCAGGTTGTGCGCGTCTAGAAACTTAGCGTACTGGCGTAGTGGCAACTTGCCTTTATCACCCTTACCAAACACCGACTGTGACGGTAGCACCAACTGCAACACATCGCCCTCAAGGTCGTTCTCAAGCGCCACCGACATCCAACGACTGAAACGACAGGCACGGCTCTGACCTTGCCCTGACCCTGCGATGTTTTGCGGGCACGATGCGCACTTGCTGGATTGGGGCTCTACCACTGACTCATCTGGTGATACACCATCTGATGACCAGCACGCGGGTCCGGTGTTCTCGCCTTCCTTGTACACACCTGCATAAAACGTACGGTACTCGGTTGGGGCGCTGTTGAGAATGATCATATTCATTGAGCGCTCTTCGTTACGCATGACCTCCTCGCCACCAACAATCTTTCTAAACACGCTACCTTTGATGGATATCTTCGGGATACTACTTGAGCCCAACATGCTTTTCGTAACGTCATCGCGCTCGATGTTTTTCAGATACGCTGGCAGTTTGTCTTTTTTAAATAGAGTGAGGTCACTCATAGTTACTCTCCTTAACATTGTCGAGTTGGGGGTTTGAGTCTACTACTTTATCCGCAGGTATTGCAAAGAACTTGGCAACGTCACTCCAAAAGAAACGATAGTGCGCACCAACCTTCATACTAGGTAACGGATCTTCTTCTTTCCTCGCCAAATTCAGAATCGTGGCTCGGCTCACACCTAAGGTCTTAGCGACCTGTGCGGTGCTCATAGGGCGTTCTAACATCATGACTTACTCCTCCTTACCGATACTGCATATCGGTTATCAACATTCAACCCTACGGGCATTGCGTCAGGGTTTTCCTTAATGTATTCCTGCATCTGTCGTTGCGAAATCCTCCGCTCTAGCAGGTCAGGTGCGTTTTGCTCCATAATAAATTTGTGCATCTGCTCCCAATCACCGGTCCAGTATCGAGTCTGAACCGTACGGGAAACCGTACCATATTTGGTACGCAGGCTATCGGCACCTGTGCTCTTGCATAGCTCTAGCAGTTGGCTCTCTACCAATTCCATCTGCTCTTTGACGGTAACGTCTTGCTCTTCGTACTGCGATTTCAATTGAGACCGGTAGTCTCGCATTTTGATGTAAGCTTTAACTAGCTTGTCTGCTGTTGCGTTCATGGCTCTCTCCCTAATGAACTTATATTGTAAAGGCTTTTCTTTACATTGTCAATACCTCGTTGAACATCTCCAATAAACTTTCGTTTGTATCTTCGCAAGTATCGAGCGCCTTGTACCGCTTACGCTCAACGGGACTGCCTTGTAGCCTAACGACCAAGCATTTATTTTTTTGACCTGCTCGGTGAATTCGAGCGTTTGCTTGCACGTAGGTTTCGTAGGACATTATGGGACCCCACCACACAATCGTATCTGCGGCGTGAAGTGTGATACCGTGTGACGCGGCTTGGGGCTGTATGACAAGCACTCTGGGTTCGTCTTGCTCTTGGAAGCGTTTAATAATGTCAGCGCGTTTTGTCGCAGATACTTTGCCATAGATGGTTGCAACGGTGTGGTTCTTGGCCAACAGCTTTTCTTGCAGGAGCTCTAGCGTGTTGGTATAGGGCACAAACACCAGTACTTTATTATTGGTATCCTCGATGACTTCCAGTAGCACTTTGAACCGCTCTGTGATATCTAGCTCCACTGTGGCTCTATCGTCGGTATACACGGCTCCGCAACTGACCTGTAGTAATTTCTGCAAGCCCACTGCCGCGTTAACAGCACTGATGGTTTCCCCCGCCGACTCAGCGGCCATGTTTTTGCGTAGCTGTTCATACAGCTTTGTTTGTTGCTTGGTCAGTGGTACATCTCGGGTGGTGTAAATAATATCTGGCAAGTCTAGGCAATCATCTTTAGTGAACCGTATAGCAGGTTGCAGTATCCGATTGACCGTGTCGATCGCTGTCAGTTTAGGCACCCATTTAAAGGCGGTGACTTTTGCCATTACCATATCGCGGTACATACCAAACGAGCGTGGGGCAGCGGCGGGGTTCATCATTTTGGCTAAGCCATATGCGTCTAGCGGGGATTGTGAAGCCGGTGTACCTGTTGCCATCCACAGCCAACTGTCGGGGCGAACCAATTTGTTAATGGCTTTCCAACGGTTGGTGGTAGCTGTCTTTACGTAGTTGGCCTCGTCAATAATTATCAGGTCATAGCTTGCGGCGGCTAGTTCCTTCTGTACGATCTCTATGCCGTCAAAATTAATTATGGTGAAGTCCATGTTCTGGGCGATGATTGCTTTTCGTTGCTCTCGCGTACCGTGCGCTACATCCACACTGCGGTGCATCGCACCTTGAAATAAATCAGACACCCACGCCGCTCGCATAACAGACACAGGGCACACCACTAGCACTCGGTTGATCAGCCCTAACTTCATGAGGTAATCCGCCGCCCATACCATACTGAGCGTCTTACCCGTGCCGGGATCGTTAAACACAAACGCTCTTCGGTTAAGTGTCAGAAACGCAGAGGTCTGTTTCTGGTGGGTAAACGGCTCTCTAGTGCCGGGCCATTTGTATTTAGCGATGATGGGGGAAGGTACGTTCTTAATCTGCAAGTTTTTGAGTACCTGCGCCTCCTCGATCCCCCAATGTACTAGTACCTCAAAACTGCCATCCTCAAGCTCAGCAACAACTTTGCTTTTTGGTACGGTTGCAATGACTCGTTGCGGGTTACGTAATTTTAATTTTAAAGCTTTATTCTGTACGATTTCCACGTAGCTCTCCAATAGACTAACGCTCTAAACATGTGTTTAGAGTTGTAGGTGGGCCCCCGATAAAGCACGGGTTCTAAGCTGCGAAGCCTGCCAAGGAACGTCACTTAAGGTAGCTAACACCTGTACCCACTGATTTAGAGACTACTGCGCAAGCCAATCCCTAAAGCGGTAGGTACTTACTTCTTTGGTGAGTTACGCTTCACCGAGCGATCTGAGTTACGACTAAACGATTTATTCTTATCCCCATTGACCACCCGCAGATTGGACTTGCCGTTCGTGCCGCCTTTGGATATAGGTTTCTTGTGATCTACATCATTGCCATCGCCCTTAGCAGCGCGTCCTTCTTTGACCATAGTACGTCGAGCGGCATTGCGTTTGGCACGGTTCTTCTTCTGCTTATCAGTGCCTTGGTAGCTGTCGTACTCTTGGCGATAATTACGTTTACTGGTTGCCATCTTGCTAGTCCTATTTATGTTTACCGTTATGGGCACAGGATATTACGGGGCACCATGCCTTACACAAACCTGACGGCACCGGATTCCACACGCCCGATTCATAAGCTGATTCTAGACGCAAAACCTCTGGTAGCCAATCCATCCACATCTTTGGTGCATCGTCGTTACGGTACTGCACCGGTATCATCTTGTCTTCTGGGCAAAACAAAAGCCCGGCTTTGACCTTCGTTACTTCTGGGAACAACTTAAACACTGCTAATGACATAAGTTGCAATTGACTGGTATCTGCATTCTTTGACTTACCGAACTTATAATCCACCATGCGAGCCGTACCAGTCTTCTCGTTCACTATTAGCAAATCAATTGCACCGCGCAACCATACCTCTTTGTCGAAAAATCCACAGGGCTCCATGTCCTTAGTCAATCCGAACTTAAGCTCACAGTATTTAGTGCCCTCTAGTCTCTTCAGGGTGTCTAACTGTTTGCGCATGAACTCATACTTAGCCGGTATATCTACATCTTTCGCTATGTACAACTCTGCGGACTTGTGCGCGTCGACCCCGTAAAGCATTATCTCTGAAGGCGAGTCCTTCACATCTTTCACGACCTTGAGGTGATAATACTTTTTAGGGCACGACTGAAAGGTTTTAAGCGCTGAGTACGACCATGCTACGTTAGGCATTTTATTCCCTAAGATTATGCTTATCCCTCTCGTGCTTCATTGCAAGCACAGTTAATCTTAATTCTACCACTGCTTCATCACCCAGCGCTACAGCCTTGTCGTATTCCCCTTTGACAAACGACTTGCGCATTGATTCCATAAGTTGCTTTGTCTGTATCATAAAAGGTGCGTAGTCGATATTTTGCTCATTCATGTTTAGCAATCCGCCAATGTAGGTCCAAATCCAGCTTCCGCATCTAGCGGTATACCGGGCATCCAAGAAGGGGCAACACGCATCTGGTCTAGTATGAAATCTACGGCTTGTGGCTCTTCGCCAACTTTAGCCAGAACATACACAGCATCGTGCACCGTCAATAGTGTGGGGTACTTGCGATCTATCTGTAGCATCTGTTCAGCCATTACGCACCTCGCCAAACTCTGCACCAAGCCCTGAAAGAACTTCGCGCCGTACAAATACTCGCGCCCTCTGCGGGTGTGATATACCCATTTTTTCCTAGTGTCCTCGACGATCTGTTTAAGGTCTGGATACCGCAGGTATAACCCCGAAGGCAGTAAGCACCCTTTGCGACCCTGCACTTTGACTAGGCCGGTGTGTCCGTAACTGCGTGACTCATTGTGGTAAATCTGCTGCAAGCAATGCTCACCGTCGTCCCACGTAGACTTAACGTTGGCGTACTGCGTTCGATATAGATCCACAATACGTTTAGACTCTACTTCACCGATGTCTGTGCCCGAACCCGTCTTAATCGCCATACGTAACTTACCTGCACCGACCCCATAGATCAGGGACAACTGCGATGTCTTACCAATAAATCGTTGCTCTTTAGTCACATCGTCATAGCCCACTTCAAACACCTTTGAGGCGAAGTCCTTATACAGATCCTTACCCTCACCCAACTGCTCGAGCTTGTCCATCTGCCCCGCAAGCCACAACCCCACACGTAACTCGATGTTCGATAAGTCAGCGCCAACGATGCTGTAACCCTCTGGTGCTTTAATCGCTTTCTTAAGTGTGACCTGCCCACGGCTAGGTAGGTTCTGCATATTCACTGAGTCCATACCTGACCAACGAAACGTCCTAGCACCTGCATACTTAAGCGGTATCGGGAACCTCCCCCGTGTAGCCATATCAATAAACCGTTCTGTGCGGGTCTCTTCCAACGTGGTCTTCACACCTAACCTTGCCGCAACCACCGCTTGCACCCTAGGGTCCTCATGCTCTTGCAGTGCCCTAAACCCATCATCGGTTTTCGCAAAAGCCCACGCCCGCTTACCTGTAGTAGCACTAATCTTGGTCGGGGGTTCTACGTGCAGTGTCATCAGTAACTCAGCGAACTGCTCGTTAGAGCGCAATAACTTCTGCACCTCATCATTCTCTTCACCGTCCATGAGCACCGAAGCGGCCAAGTCGGGTTTACCAATCGCAGTTAGCGTGTTAACCAAGTGCTGGCGTTTTGTGTTGCGCACCTCTTGCAAGTGCTTTTTCAGCAGTGTTGTATCTAGCTCCAACATCGGTTGAGTGAACATGCGTAGCGTCATATCAATGAGCTTCATCTCAATGAGCGGGAACCCATCGTCTAACATCCGGTGGTATATGTCATACGTTAAGTTCACATCGTTCACACAATACTCGCCATACCTAGCAAGCTCATCAGGCGCGAAGTCTAGGCGGCGTTTACCCAAGGCTTGAGTAACCTCTTTGCCCTTCTCCCCCACACCATAGCGCTTAGCCAAATTAGCCAACGACACACTTACGTCTACACCAAGCGCGGCTCTTCCCATGCACATCGTATCGAGCAGGCGTTTAGGGTGAATGTCAAAAACGAATGATAGTATCCCTGCATCAAAGATCGTATTCTGCGCAAGCAACGCACTCTTAGCCCAGTCATACTCCCCCAATGCCCGTGCGATCTGCT
>Ga0222688_1000199_pt1 | contig 16589 bp, 24 predicted proteins | sample AntAcemetage1165_FD_181151 | JGI IMG/M metagenome (GOLD analysis project Ga0222688, IMG submission 181151) | Saline water microbial communities from Ace Lake, Antarctica - #1165 | ecosystem: Environmental > Aquatic > Non-marine Saline and Alkaline > Saline | place: Antarctica: Ace Lake... | reverse complement strand
ACGGTAAAGTGTCCGGTGTTTGTGTTTTAGACAATTGGACTGAGAATGCGTGTGAAATACACATGAAAGTACCGGATAAGTGGGCTTTCAAGCATGGTTATTTAGAGGAAATTTTTAACTTTATATTTTGCGAGGCTGACCGAGGACTTGTTATTGCAACTCCAAAGTCAGACAACAACCAACTCAAACGATTCGTTACTGATCTTGGATTTAAACGTGTTGGTGTTATTCCGAATGGTTATAAAGTAGGCGTTGATGTTGAAATCAACATTTTACTAAAAGAAAACTGTAGGTATATCACTAATGGGATTTCTCGGAACAGGCGACAGCGCACCGCCACCACCTGATTATGCGGCTCAAGCAAGAGCGCAGGGTGAAGCGAATAAAGATGCAGCCTATCAGACGACTGTATTAAGCAACCCTAACATCTATACGCCAACAGGCTCCCAAACAACCACTTGGGGGCCGGCTAATCAGGGGCAACCAGGTTCAACTTCGACTCCTTGGCAAAACCAGCCTTTAGCGGGCGGTCTTTACTCGCCTACTGGTGGTGGCCCTGGTGATTGGCAGCAGAACGATGCAACTGCCTCCACTCAAGGCTCAGGGCCTCAAGGTGGCGCTCAGACTACTCAGAATTCTGGATTTAATAATACGGGCAATGCTAATCAAAACCCACAGTCAGGACTAGACCCCTTACAGGGAGCGCAATGGAATCCTGCTACTGGGACATTGCAAAATCCAGACGGAACTACATTTGACCCAACTCAGGCATATAATTCTGCTGCTGGCGGGAACGGAATACCTCCTGCACTTGCAGGAATACCCCAAGCAACGGTTAATCAGCATCTATCGCCTACTGAACAGGCCAAGATGGATAAGAATGACCTTCTGCAACTCTCATTACTGGATACCGCCCAAGGTGGTCTAGGTCGTGTGAATAACATGATGGATACGCCATTTGATATGAGCAATATCACAGAAATTTCCGATATTGATACTGGAAACGGCTTTAATGCTCAGAGATATTTGGCTGAAAACCCCGATGTTGCTGCTGCTGGCGTTGATCCTTACCAACATTACCAACAATACGGCAAAACTGAGGGTCGGGGCGGTGCTGGAATCCCTACTCTGAACTCCAACGGCTTGCAGGAAATGTCAGGTGTTGATATTGGTCAGTTATCCCCGCAGGGCAATATTGATACTTCTGGATTGACCGAGCTACAGGGTATTGATACTTCTGGATACGGGCAATACGGGAACATTGATACGAGTCAATTAGCCGATCAGGGCAATATTGATACTTCTGGATTGACCGAGCTACAGGGTATTGATACTTCTGGATACGGGCAATACGGGAACATTGATACGAGTCAATTAGCCGATCAGGGCAATATTGATACTTCTGGAATGAATCAAGGTGGCTCGCTGAATACTGATGGGACTAGAAATTATGAGTCTCTAAACCGAAATGGACAGCCTAATATAAACGGATTGTCTCAGGAGGGTAGCGTTCAAGGTCTTGATAGAAATGGGATGCAGAATGTCCGTGGATTGGATCAAAACGGGCTTCCTCAGCAGTCTGGAATCAACCGCAATGAACTCAGTGCTAACGGTGAGTTGAATTCAAACGCTCGGTCTTATATGGATCAGCGAGAAACAACCGGAACAGTCGGTGGTAATGATCGTGTTTATGACTCTCTAGTTCAGCGTAGACAAGGCCAGTTCGATCAACAGCGTGAGCAGGCCGAATCAGACCTTATTTCAAGAGGATTTGTGCCAGGTAGCGAAGGTTATCGTGAGCGAATGCGCGAGATCGACCAAGAAATGAACGATTATAAGTTGGCTGCAATGGCTCAAGCGGGTCAGGAACAGCAAAGATTGTTCAATATGGAAAGTGGAATGCGTGATCAAGATTTTGGTCAAGCGCAGGCATCGGCTCAGTTTGCTCAACAATTGAGAGCGCAGGGCATGGATGAACAGCAGGTTCAGGCTCAAGTTAATGATATGAACCGTAGTCAGCAGTTTTCTGAACGTCAGGATATGTCGAACTTTGATATGAGGCGTCAGGATCAGCAGTTTGGTCAGAAACAGGCTGTATCGCAATTCTCTCAGAACCAGAATCAGCAGGATTTCAATCAGCGTCAGAATGTCTCGAACTTTGATTTGCAGAGTAACCAGCAGGATTTCGCTCAGAGACAGGCAGTTTCTAATGATGCTCAATCTCAAAGGGCGCAGCAAATGGCCGAAAGAGGGCAAATTGCCAACTTTAATGAAGGCCAGCGTGTTCGTGAATTTGGTGAGCAAGAGTCTTTGGCCCAGTTTCAACAGCAATTACGCGCTCAAGGTCTTAATGAGCAACAGATTCAGGCTGAAATGCAGAATAAACAGCGTTCTATGCAGTTATCTGAAGATCAGTCTATGGCTGACAACGCGGTCAGAAACCGTACCCAACAGTTCAACGAGCAAGAGCGTATGGCTCAGTTTGCTCAAGGTCTACGAGCGCAGGGGCTTAGTGAGCAACAGATTCAAGCTCAAGTTAATAACGCAATGCGTAGCCAGCAGTTTGGCGAACGTGCTGCAACTGCTGGATTCGATCAATCTGAAGCTCAGAGACAGTTTTCTAACAGTGCTGCTCAGAATCAAGCGACTGCTCAACAGCGTCAGCAAGAGATTCAGGAGCAGGCTTACCTTAGAAGTCTGCCATTGAACGAGATAAACGCCCTTAGAAGTGGCTCACAGGCTTCATTACCTCAGTTTCAACAGTATACAGGCGCTAACGTAGCTCCTCCTCCACTGTTTGATGCTGCTGTAGCCCAAGGTAACTTTGACCAAGCCTCTTACGCTAACTCCCCTGACGTATTGGGTGGGTTGTTTAGTCTTGGCGGCGCTGCTCTAGGCGGGATGACAGGCGGCGCTACAACCGCCCTACAAGCTGGTGCTGCTGGCGCATTCGGGACACCTAGTGACATTCGACTGAAAGATAACTTAGTCGAAATTGGTGAACTTGGCCCTCTGAAGGTCTTTGAGTGGGATTGGAATGGAAAACTTGGGCTTAAAGGCAAGAGCAAAGGCTTTATTGCGCAGCAAGTTCAGAAGCTATTTCCTCAGTTCGTTATTGAGAAATCTGGTTATCTCCATATTAAATATGATGAGTTATTGGAGGCGATCTAATGCCAACAGGATACACACCACAGTCTTCACTTGATCGACGCAAGGCCTTGATGAATCAACTCCGTCAAACGCCCATGAACGATACGGGCAAGAAGACGGATTGGGGCAGGGGTCTAGCTCACATGTTGAGACAGTACCAAGCAGGTCAAATGGGTCGTGAGCAGGAAGAGCAGATTGCCCGTAATACTGAAATCCAAGGCACTGAAATGGCTGACTTGGTTTCTGGTATATCGAATCCGGGCGCTAGTAAAGCTCAGGACTTTGGCTCAATGGGAGTATTTCAAGGCGGTGCACCTCAACCCAAGGCAGATCCAAGTCAAAGTGGCGGTCAGGGCATAGACCCTTATTCAAGTGCTGTATCTGGAATTGGCCAAGATTTGGGATCAAGAATGTCCGGTGGCGAAGCGGTAGACCCCGCTATGCTTGCTGGTGCTCAAGAAAACGCTGTATCAACTCCTGCCTTGGGTGACAGGAAGTACTCTTCTCCTATGGCTCAGAAACTCAAGATGCAGCAAGTTCTCAATAATGCCTCTAGTGATAGAGCGCGTGGGTTCTCTGAATCTGATGCCGCAAGAGATCATAAAAACGCATTAGAATTGCAAGGCGTTAAGAATAAAGGGAGCGGTTTTAGGTCAACCCCACGGCCAATAGCTACAGATAAAGGTTATATGCAGTACGTTGATGGTCAATGGATTCCAATGGTTGATGAGGATGGAGATCCTAGACTTGCGGCTCAGTATTCTGCGGCACTTCAAGGGGAAATATCTGAAACAAAGGCCCAAGGCGCAGCTACAGGCAAGCGGAATTATGGGATGCAGGGCATTAGTGAAATCATAGCTAATGGCAGAGCGATCCTAACGGGCGATCAGGCTCCTACGGCAAGTGGCGTTGGCGCTATGGCTGACTCTGTGGGCGGATTCTTTGGCTACTCTCCTGACGGTGCTGATAAGGCTGCTGAGATGAAAGCGGTTGGCGGTGCGTTGACAGCTAAAATGCCAAGAATGGAAGGCCCGCAATCCGATGCTGACAGAAAGATGTATGTCGAAATGGCCGGTCAGATAGGCGATGCCAGTGTTCCACTATCACAAAGAGAGGCTGCACTAGATGTTGTGGAAGCTCTTTGGTCGCAATATGAGCAGAGTAAAGTCTCGGTTGAGAGGACGGCTGAACTAGAGGCTAAGTATTAATGAGCAGCTATGAAAAATACATGGAAATGGCTAATAAAGCTGATGAGGCTGGCGAGGAAGAAGATGCCAGGGACTTGGTTGCACTTGCTAGGCAGGCAAAATCTTCTCAGAGCCTAGATCAAGATAAGTCCGTTTCCGAGTATAAAGAACCTAACCTAGTAGACGCTATTGCTGGAAACCCTGTTTATAGGGCAGTTCAAGGCGTTGCTGACTTACCATTAGGTGCTACACAGTTTATTGCCAATAAGACAGGCGTTGGCGAAGACACCATGAATTCGTTTATGAAAAGACGCGATGAAATAATGAATGAAGGGCGCAAGCAGTACGGCGATGAAGGCATGGATCTGTGGCGCATGGGCGGCAATGTTGCGGGAGGCGGCGTTGCAGGTAAGGGAATTCAGTTAGGCACTGGTTTTGCACAGCAACTTGGGCGCGGTATTGTCACTGGCGCAGGGTTTGGCGCTATTACTCCTGTTGGCGAAGGTGACTATTGGGACAAGAGTATAGAAAATACGAAAACTGGCGCTTTTTTAGGCGGGTTGATACCTGGCGCTACAAATGCCGTAAAGGGCACTTATGGATCTGTGGTAAAACCTCTAGCAGATAAGTTTGGGCCTATATTTGAAAGTACAAACAAGAGTATTTCCAAAATACTGCGAGGATCTGTTCCAGAATCACGGCGCGGGGAATTGAGCGCGGCGTTAAGGGACAACAAAAGCCCTGTTTCTCAAGGTACTGCTGGAGAAGTGGCTTCTGATGTTAGGCTTCCAGAGTTTTCGGCTATTGCTAGGACTGCCGAGGAACGAAGACCTAACCAGACTTTCGCTGTAAGAGAGGCTCAAGCTGAATCTAGGCAGGCTATTTTGGATAGGATTGCTGGTAATGCTGACGATCTGAGCAATGCCAAGACAAAACGAAAGGTCGTGTCGGACATTCTTCGAGAGAATGCCTATGAAAATGCCGCCTCTAACACTGATGAATATTTAGGCGCAGCAGGTCGAGTTGGCAGGCTTTCAGGCGGCGCTAGTCCTGATGGCGGGGTTCGCTCTGTTGCTGATGCTGTAAGGCTTCGCTCTGGAATTGAGGATGAGGTTTCTAAGGCTATAGCGGGTAGTAAGAATCAAAGCACTGTATGGGGCGCTAAGATACCGGCCAAATACACGCCGCACCGAAACATGATTGAAACGGCTGATGAATTCGTTAATGACGCAAAGTTCATAGAAAAAGCTAAGAAGTTTGATCTGGAGCAGGCCAAAGCATTGGTAAGCTCGATGGATGCTTATGGCATCAAGCCTCTAACAGTAGGCTCTGTGAATAAGAGGCTCCAATTAGTTGTCGATAACCCTGAAACTGCCGGTGCTGCGAAAACGATCATTAAGAAGATAATGAAAGGGATTGAGTCTGAAGCTGAGGATGGCCTTATAGATCCTGTTCGCTTATACCGAATGAGGAAGTTAGACCTTGAGCAAACTGCCGAACGGTTATTTGGCAAAGATGGCGCTAGTCAATATCAAGCTGCCCTTGTCAGGGATGCCCAAAAAGCCATTGATGATGCTATGGAATCTGCATCAGGCGGCGGCTGGAAGGCTTATTTGAAGGCTTATTCTGAATTATCTCGACCAATTGAGAAGTTACAGGTTGGGCAACAAATACGAAGCACGTTGTATCCTGAAGGCTCAGATATGATTCAAGGTGCTGCCGAACGATCAACTGCATTATCTAAGTCTCTCAGGGATCAAAGTACGGTCAAAAGAGCTACGGGCGACAGTACCAGGCAGGTTTCAGAAATTATTCCTGAGAATGATATGCTCGATTTGAAGGACTTGCGTTCTGATTTGTTGAGGTCTAAAAATTACGATACATTGTCGAAGCGGGGCGGCAGGCCAAATATTGATATGGAAAGCGCCCAATTGCCGAATGCTTTATGGCGCGAAGTAATGATTACTAACAATGTTCTTCGCGGATTAGGTGAGACAAAACAAGCAAAGGTTATGGATAAAATTGGTGAGCTAATGTTTGCCGATTCGGGCAACGGGTTTGGTGAATTGGCTGACTTGATCGACTCACTACCTCCTGAAAACAGGAGCAAGGTTCTAAAGCTCATTGCTGAAAAAGCCCCCAATATAAGCGCGGTAATTGGCGCAACGACAACAGGAGAAGCAAATGCCACGCAACTGTAGTGGGACGCTAATCAGGAATTCCGCCCCTGCCATATTTCCAGCCTATTTCCAGTCCTTTAAGATTGTGGTGCTTGCCTTTGTAGATAACGTCGTCATAAGAAAGTCCACGGTTAGCTCGATCAACAATGGTGTCAGTCTTCAGATCGGCAAGATCGGCAAGATCGGCGGCAATATACTCGGTTCCATCAATAGTCACCTTTCTGGTTATCGTTTGATTCCTCTGCTGCTGTTTCCTACTGGCCCATCGGCAGTTTTCAGGAGAGTATCCAGAGTTATTATTAATTCTATCAAGAGTGTATCCTGTGGGCCTGTCGCCCATATCGGAAATAAAGTTTTTAAAACCCTGCTTGGGAATAAGCCATTGTTCGCAGATGGATATTCCTCTACCCCCGTAATCTTTAAATTGCTTAAACTTGGGGTTATGGCATCGGTCTTTCATGCTCATCCAGACATTATAAAGCGGGTGGGGATTTTTAAATGGCATAGTAGTGACTCCTTAGAAGTTGCTAGTATTATAAACGGATAAAGGGAGTAGTCAATGCCGCGCAACGGTTCAGGTTCATACTCGTTACCAGCAGGCCAGCCTGTTGTAACTGGAACCACAATTAGCTCGACAACGCACAATAATACAATGTCTGACATTGCCTCTGAAATGACGAATTCAGTGGATAAGGATGGTCAGACGGTATTAACGGGGATTATTGACCATAACGGCAATAACATCATTCTCGATACGGATGGCGATACGCTTTTAGACCTTGGAACTGATGACCAGGTTGGAATAACCATTGCTGGTGCTGCTGATTTCCTCCTATTGGCTAACATCTTCAGGGCTTTGTCAGGATCTGTACTTGAGACGAACACGATCAATGAGACTACTGCCGCTAGTGGCGTGACGATTGACGGTGTCGTGCTTAAAGACAGTGGGATTACTGCTGGCGGTGACATTCTCAGCGACACAGACTCAACCGACTCAATAGGCTCGAACGCTGTTAGATGGCTCAAAGGCTGGTTCGATACGCTGACGGCAGGAACGCTGACTATCCGTAGTGGTTCAATCACTGATTCATCGGGCGCTATTACCTTCGGCAACGAGAACCTATCGACTACTGGCACACTTGACGCTGGTGATACTGACATCACAGGCACCCTTGATGTTAGTGGCGATATAACCGGCACTGGAGATATAGCGTTAACTAAAAGCACGGCGGTAACTGCGGAATTTGAGCGAACAGGCGGAAACGCGGCAAAGGTGACACTACACACAGACGGAAACGCGGCGACCATTTCTTTGGAGTCTTTAGGGGGCGCCGTAAATTCATGGTCAGGCGCTAATGGCGACTTGTACCACGTTGCTAATGGTGTAGAGACTTTGCGATGGGACAACTCAGATGATCAATGGGAGTTTGCGAAACCTGTAAATATGGCCAGCACCCTTGATGTTAGTGGCACCCTTGATGTTAGTGGCCAGGCATCACTTAGTAAGCCCTCAGATTTTTGGTCGTCTAACTCCTATTATGATGTTGGAGGCGTTGGCGGTCTGACATCACAAGGATCATTCGCAGTTAATCTAACATCAAATGGCTATCGTGGTGCTGGTAGTTTGTGGGTGTCTCATGGGGCTAACAGCTTAACTGGGGCGGCAGCGGTTTCACTATACCCAACAGGGGAAGTGCATATTGGCGCTGAATCTTCCAAAGCAACAGGCGCGACCCCCACAGTTACTGCTCGACTTAAAGTTGATAACGATGGTGCTGAGGTTATAGGAACACTTGATGTTAGTGGTGACATAACCGCAACATCAGGAAATGTAGTCATAGGCACATCAGGCAAGGGTATTGATTTCTCTGCTGCTGGTGGAGGGGTTCTCGCTACATACTCTGCCGCCACCACTTTCACGGCGGAAATTGCAGACGCTTCGAGTGGAGGGAATACCGGAACAGCAACAGCCTCATCTTGGTATACCCGAGTAGGAGATATGGTTTTCCTTGAAATTGCTCTGGTCAATATAGTCACGACCGGAATGACCGCAGGCAATAACTTCTATATCAGAAACCTACCATTTGACTCTGATTTTAAGGGGGGCACAGGGAACTTTGCAACGTTGAACGTCCGAATGAATCAAGTCAACTTTTCATCCACTCCGGTTAATGTCGCCGCTACTATTGCTGAGAACGTTTCGTTTATGACATTAACCGAACTGATAGACGCAGGGAATTCCCAGACTGTCGCGGTAGGCGATTTAACCACAGGGGTATCTGATATTTACATCACAGGAACTTACATAACGGACGCAGCGTAATGATTAAACTTAGAGAGGATAATTCAATAAATTCTAGTGATGGCGCTGTTCTAAACGATAAAGCTCCCGACTCAACCTGTGCTACATCGCTTAAACTTCATAAGGCGTTTCCGTATATAAAAGAGTATGCGCGGCCAGACTGCGAAGAAATCTGTAGTTTCAATCAAAAAACCTTGATAGTTACTATTGAGTGCATCCCTGTAATTGGCGGCGTCCGAGGCAAACGGCACAACTTAACGTTTCAACCGCTACAGGACTACTCAACCGAATCAGACAGGGTTAAAACCTTCTGCGGCATAGTCTTTGATGCTGAAGTAAAAGCGGCGTATATCGCAAGCCTACCGACTGTTGATGAGCCTGTAATGTCAAAGCGTCAGGTCACGGTTGATTTGCCGGTGATGATTAATAACCCTGATTATGATGCCGAAGTTGAAGGCAGTCAGCAGCAAATTCAAAAGACTGAAGTTGTGCTGGTTGACGTTGAAGAAACTACGGTACTTGATGGCGCTGTGCAGAAAGTAGTCAAAGCGCATCAGGCCAAACAAGAGCAGGGCGCAGTTGAAACCATTGGCGTAACTGACGAGTCAGGCGCGAAGGTCATGGAAGAATACGACACTGGCGAAGTTGTGACCAAGATTCAGTACAAGGGCGAACTCTATAAAAACGCTGCGGAATTGCTGGCGCTCTAGCAAGTGCTGTTGAAGATTTGTTGAAGGTATCTGCACAAAACCCCACAGAAACCGGCACTGAAGTGCGGCCCGCCAAATTCTATGCCGTTATGAATCAATGATTTAACTGGGCGTTATATCAGGGTGCTTGATTCGTAAGCAGTTGGTCGGAGGTAAGGTAGTTGATGTTGTTGTTGAGAAGGCAAGGAATGAAGTTAAGATGGTTCTGTCGACTCAAAAATTCATCCAGTACAAAGGCGACTTCTATCCTATCGGCTGGGATGGAATCATCTAAGAATAATAAGTAAGAAAGTTTAACCAACCAAGGAGAAACGAGATGCCAGAAGCCACAAAAGCAGAAGTTGTAAAAGTTCCCCAATGGATCTTAGGAGCGGCGCTAACTTTATTTGTTGCCTTGGTGGGGGTATGGGTAAAGAGCACTGCTGCCGACGAGGCAACGGCAATGATCTCTACCCAGAGTGAAAAGAACCAGAAGCAGTTTGAGCAGATTGCAGACCATGGCACGAGAATTATAATTGTCGAAACCAACATGACCGCCCTTACTGATTCGGTTAATAAAATAGAGAAGGTTTCGTCTGGCAACAGGGATCTGCTAATCAGGATAGCGACAAAACTGAACGTCGAAACGGACGGGTCTTCTCAATGAAAATAGTAGACATTTTAAAATCGGTCGGCACTGGATTGATCACCTCGCATCCTCTGGGCAAGCTCGCGCTAAAAGCAATCTCTGCTGTAACCGGCGGCGAAGCTCCGGCAGATCTAACGGGAGACGTTGCGATCTCCCAGATCGAGAAGCTCCCGCCAGAACAGCGCGAGCGATTAATGGCGGCCGAGATCGAGGCCGACGTCGAGCATGACAAACAGCACACGAAGCGGTTCGAGGCTATGACAAACACGGCGTCTTGGAGCTGGCTGCGCCCGTTCATTGTCCTTCAGTTCTCGTTCGTTGTTTCCGGAACGTCGGTCTACTTTATGTACTTGCTTCACATGACTATTGAATCTGCGATGGAGGAAAACGCTGCTCTATCTGTTGGTGCTTCGATAGCATTGGCGGTTACGGCTGTTGCTGGACTATGGCCTGTGATCCTTGGAGTCCAGGCGCTGCCGGCAGCGATCATCAGGTCGTGGTTCGGGTTCAGGGAACAGGCAAAAAATAGAGCAGCTGCAGCAATATCCGGGCAGTCGATCCCGCCGCTGGAAGGATTCCTTTCTGGCGTCAAGAAATTATTCAGGAGTTAATCATGGAACACCATCAGCTAGGCACTTCGTCTAAGGCTCATTTGTCAGAAGTTAAGCCAGGCTTACAAGATGTCGTTACGTTGGCGCTGCGGAAATGCAGGATCGACTTCTCAGTGGTAGACGGGAGGCGAACCTGGTTCGAGCAGTCGTCTTACGTGGCCGCCGGAACGAGCTGGACAATGAGAAGCAATCATCTGCCTGATATAGATGGGCTGGCCGGGGCGGTCGATATCTACCCGTGGGTAGACGGCAAGACGAGCCACGACGGCTACCACTACGCGCTGATCGCCAGAGCAATGTTCGAGGCAGCGATTGAGCTTGGCGTTCAGATCCGCTGGGGCGGCTTCTGGAGGCGTAAGTACAGGAAAGAGATCTTCGAGGGCTTGGATCGTCCGCATTGGGAGCTGGTAGGCCATGAGCCAGTAATGGAGGAGGCTGCTTAGGCGGGTAATGCCTAAGAGCTTCTGTGAGCCTCTGTGAGAGGTTTAAATTTTAGGAATAGCGATATAAGGGTAGGTGGCAGTATCCGGCTCCTGTAGAAGCTCCTAAAGAGCCGGATGCTGTTTTCGCGGATTAGCTCGACCAGTAGTCGCCGTCTGCCCCTTCCTGATCTTCGATAGCTGAATTCCATGCCGCCTCGGGTGACAAGTAAATAACCTGATCCGCTTCCGGTACGTCGGGATTCTGGATCTCTGCCTGCTTCTTACAGTTCTCGTTCTCGCGCTGGTGTTCGGTTATCCCTATTGGCTCCTCACCACTAACACCCGGCGGAATTAACGTTATAGTTTTGCCCGATTTCAGATAAGTTTCGACATCGGCCAAGATGCGGGCCTTCTCGCTTTTCCGGTATTCGGTGGTGCCAAGCCGTCGCATCCCTATCACCATACGACTCCCAACAATAAGAACACTAGCACCAGGACAACACCCGAGGCAACCGCTTTTGTGCGTTCACTAACCCGCGCATAGTATCGATCAATGATGTTCATTGTGACGCACCCTGCGCCGCGTCACGGGCCTGTACGAGTTCAGCACAAAAGGATAACGCCTCACCAAGCCGAGGGCTGTAGCCGAGGCATACAGCACCGCTGCGGTGCTTAAAGGTTGCCATGTAAAGCCCGTTGAGCTTTTTAATTTTCATTGTTCACCCATTCTATTAATTCATTTTTATCATTGCACCAGGCGCAATCCCGATCCGCATCAACGGGCTGGCGCATGTCCGCAACCAGCGACCGAAACTCCGCAACCCGACTGGCGTGAATAGTTGCTTCAACCCGTTTTAGGCCGCTCTTCGCAGCCAGATCGCGGTGCTTTTTGACGTAGTCTTTGTTTGGTTTCATTTATCGAGAGCCCTTTGCGTTAAAACATCCCAGGCCTTTGCCGCTGTTTGTGGCACTACTCCATTTCCCAACAATCGAATCCTGTCCACCCGGTCGGTACACCCATTAACCACTCGGTCCATTCGGGGTTCAGGGAGCCACTTTCCCACTCCGCTTCGGTCGTTACGCGGATCTCTGGATGATTGCCCAACATGGCCTGCATCTTCCGCCCCGGTCGCCCCCTACTTGTTTTTCTAGCGCGCTCACTTGCTTTGCTCCGGCGGCTTGTCCCAAGGCAGTGGCAGCACTGCGTCGTGGAACTCAATGCGGGTGCCGTACTCTGGGTGGCCATGTATCTCCATCGCAGCATGAAACGAGTCCCACACTGATATGGATGACACTGCGGTCAGCCAGTTGAGTACGCACTTCCCGTTGTCGAACACAACGCCTTCGTACTGGGGTTCGTCCGGCGGGTTGACTTGGCTTTCGTTGTGGGTGCTGCTGATGTCCAGCGTTCTGTATGCAGTAAATCTATTCATTATCAAGCTCCTGTGTGCGGGCAGATGGTGGAATTGTTGTGTACTCTAGCCTGCCATATTCATTAATCGGCCAGATGGAGGCTTCTAAATCATTCCGCATTGCATCACGTTCAGCCTCCAACTTTTGGCGTTGGTACTTCAAGCCATCCGTCACTATCACGTAAGACTCGATCTGGTTAGCGGCAGATAATTTCGTGCTGTGCAATTCTTTCTTTATTTCAGCATTCTCATCGGTTAAACGTGCGACCTCTGCTTCGTGGTTTTTGTTCTTAACCCAATCGCCAAATGGGTGGAAGTATTCGATGCCATCTTTGCCGAACTCGTATCTTTGAATACTCATACACCCCCTCCTAGTAACTCAGTGCGGTTAGCGCACCAACCAGACATACAGTTATTATCGCTCCTGTTCTCGATAGAAGGACTCCCACAATCAGGACATTCAGCCTCCCGCAGCGCAGACTTGAGGGCGGTGTTAGCTTCAATTAAGTCGTGGTGCGTCTTGTTTCGGCATTGGAACGCTTCGATATTACCGGCGGTGACAAGTGTTTGTTGTAGCCGTTCTTTCAGCTCCATGACTTCAGCCTCTAGCGCGGTGATGCGATCGGCTGCTTCAAGCTGTATAAAGGGCACGAACTCAGAAAATGTCCGCTTCTTGCTATCTGCCACCGCGTATATCCCTCTCAGCCGATCCGTCAACGGCCCGCCATTTAGTGCTATTCCATCACCTATGCTCATGGTGCCTCTCTCGTGTCTGGTGCTATAAAACCTATCGAGATAATGATGGGGAAAAATATCAACTGTAGCGCCTGATGATTACCGTCACTGATCATCCCCAGTCTGAACCTAATCACCTCACCATCAATCGCCCATTGACCATCGCTAGACAACCGCCAAGCTAAAAGCATTCTACCAAATTCGTGAAAGTGCATAGGGGGGTTTTTCTTACTCATTACCCCTCTCCCCGCGCCTTCATATCGTTCAGCAAATCAATCTCGTGCTCCGCTTTTTGCATTGCCTGAACCGTCTTAAAATACTGACGTTTAATCCCTGCCGTGGGATTTTCTACGTTCAGATAAACCCTGTGCGTTATTATTGCGAGTTGGTTGTGCGCGTCTTCGGTTTCTAACGTGTTTTGTTTATAGCTCATTTACCCTCTCCCTGTAATGGCTGCTATGGCTTCCGTCAACATATCGGCTAGGTCATCATCGCCAGAGTTCATGTTGAGGTAAGAGCCGTGATCATTCACCACCCGATTAGTTAGAGTTATCAACTCATCCACCAGATCGGTGCGCGTGTAGCTTGTGCCGCCTGCTGCCTTTGATTTATGTTCTGAGAGCAACCACTCGCAGTACCTGTTCGCGTGTATCACCTTTGGCATATCACTCATAGAATATCCTTTAATATGATTGTGTGCTCCAGGGATAGGGTGACTGTGCCGCCGACGAGCAGCAAAGCCGCCAGGTCTTCTAACGCTCGCACTCGCTTTTCGCCTGGGCTGAAAGACACTAAGTAAGGAACAGCTAATGAGTAATAGCGGTAGTATTTTTCATGATACACCTCATCGGGGTTCAGCGTGTGATGTGCCGGCGCCACCTTTTTAGTAGCGCCACGCCAATTGCGAGGGACATCACGATAGTGTTGCAGCAGACCATACATTTTACGGTTCATGCACTCCAGAAACTTTATTTCCTTCTCCGCATAGTCCAGTTGCTTCACCTTGAGTTTTTGCTCCGCTAGTGCAGCTGCCGCAACGCTTTTAACACGCTGGGCTTCTACTGAAACCTGTTCAGCGGTTATCGCGGCCCGCACACGCGGCAGTAGCTCTTTGCATCTTGCTGGGGTTAGGACTGCTTCACTCATGGCGCACCCACGGTATAAGCTTGCATTTGAACCCAAGAATTAGCTTCGAATTTCGCCAAATCTCTACTAGCAAACTTGAACCCTTCTGCGGCTAACCGCGTGCCCTCGTAGATGCTGAACACCCAGCTGGTATCATTCCCTTCGTTGTATATATCTATCCTATAGTCGCTCATGATGTTTGCTCCTGATGCATGTACGCTTGGTCGTTAAGTACTTCGGCTAACGCGATTGCGTGGAATTTGTGCAGATCCAGAATAGTGCGATTGATTGTGCCGTGTATATGGCCTCCGCCGTTGTGCCGGCTCTCTGCTATCAGGATCTTATCTGGACCGAACCATCCCCATGAGCCTTCAGCGTGACAGACCTCCCGCACCACTGACACTTCGTAATGATCGGGTTCCCCTTTGACTGCTAATATCAATTTATTCATCGTATCTCTCCTTCGGTGCGTTCGTGTTTAGCGAGTTCTGTGACCAGGCCTTCGAAGTCTTGGAGCCGTGTTCTTTGCAGTAATTACTCAATGGATTCTCCCCGTAAAGACTCAATAGCCCTCTGCGCTTCATCCAGGTCGCGGCATAGAAGGCGGTTCGTGCTCTCTAGTTCGGTGATGCGTTCCTTGTACCGATCGCACTGCTCAGAAACGTCCATTAACCTATCCTCTAACTTCTCAAGGATGCTCATTTGCTAACCCCTATAATGACCCTGCAACCATCTTTTCTTCTGCCTGAATCCTGACATAACCCCTTTTCGATCAAGCCAGAGATTCTGCTAGAGAAACTACTGACGCCCTTGCCCATTAAAGGTGCCAAATCCTTCATTGTAAGGCCGTTAGAGGACTTTATGATGTGTTGGCACACGATATGCTCATCGCCCTTAGAATTGACTGTATGAGCCGCATCTATGGACGTATCAGGGGCATCTTTGCGGTGTAGTCGGTGCGGTTCTTTGCCGTACTTGTGCATAATCCCGACAGTACCTCTGTAATCAACCATATCCTTCTCCTAAAATGGAATATCATCTGAAAAATCTTCAGGGGGCGCGTCTTTACCTTGAGGCTTTTGATTACCTGGCTCACGTTTAGACCCAACAAAGTGGAATTCACTCGCCACAATGTCCGTTGTATAACGTTTAACGCCGTCTTTTTCCCATTCTTTGTATTCTAATGAGCCTTCGATAACCAACTGATCGCCCTTTTTAACGTGTTGAGCAATAATCTCACCCATCTTTCCAAAGGCTTTGACTGTATGCCATTCAGTCTTCTCCTTTTTCTCGTTGGTATCCTTAACCGTCCAGCGTTTAGTGGTCGCCATTGAGAAATTAGCTACCGAATTACCGTTTGGCATTTGTCTAACTTCAGGATCGTTGCCCAATCTGCCCAATAAATTTACTTTATTCATATATATCTTCCTTTTTTACACCGCTTGCGGCGAGGTGAGTTTTCTAAAGCATGAAGTTTCGAATGTGCCGATCTGGTCATTAGTTGTAGATTTTCTATTCTATTGTCATCCCTAATCTTATTTATATGATGGACGGACTCGTTTGCGTATAGCCTTCTACCTATAACCCCCTCCATTGCTATAACGTGGACTGACCTGCCTTTATTCGGCCCCATTGTGTACTCAATCCATCCGCCAGGTTTTTTACTTGTTCCCTTCCCGACTCCCATCTTAGCTACGGATATTTTCCTTTTTTGCTCATCCGTCATCGGTGCGCGCTTAACGCCCTTGTTTGCAGACAATCGGCCTTGTGATGCCGCCAGCCTTGTCCCGTCAGCGAACGTTCTTAAAATACCCAAGGGCTTTAACTTCCGTCTAGCGGTAGATTTAGAGACGCCCGTCTCTTTAGCGACTTGAGAAATGCTCATTCCAGACAAATACATGTTTTTTATATCCATGAACAGAGTTTAACTAATAGGGCCATCTAATAACAGTCACCTTGTTCATTCTGCTTCCTTATGTGTGATTTTCATCTGCTGTGCCGCTTTCTTGCGGTATTTCTCTAGGTTCACACCCTCTAACTGAGGGACTATCGAGTAATCAACGCTGCCTTTCTTCTCGAAAAACGTGATTTGTGCGTTATTACACGTTGAATTCTTCTCAATTCGAG
>Ga0222688_1000198_pt1 | contig 16611 bp, 25 predicted proteins | sample AntAcemetage1165_FD_181151 | JGI IMG/M metagenome (GOLD analysis project Ga0222688, IMG submission 181151) | Saline water microbial communities from Ace Lake, Antarctica - #1165 | ecosystem: Environmental > Aquatic > Non-marine Saline and Alkaline > Saline | place: Antarctica: Ace Lake... | reverse complement strand
GGCTTGCAAAGCACCGGTTCCAGCGTTACCAAAGCGCAATGACTTTGCATTTGAGCCAATAATAAAATCACCGGCAACCACGCCAGTCAAATATTGATTGGAAGCACTTGCGAGTGCTAAAACACTGTACCCACTTGTATTTCTAAAATATTGCGCGGTATTTGCTGCAAGCGAACTTGACCCAACAGTCAGAGCTTCTCCGGAAGAATTAAATCTACCGGCTCCCGTAACATCTAACTTACTAGTAGGACTACTCGTCCCAATCCCTACGTTACCTGCGCTGTTGATGCGCATTGCCTCACCACCATTAATACTGGCAATAAACGGTGCTGTGGCGGCTGCTGAGTTTGCTGTGATAGCTCCGGTTACTGCTAGGCCTGTGGAGGAGATGGTAGCCCTTTGTACTGGTGTTGCCCCCGCCCACAACGCAATGCCAGCGTCTGTTCTAGACACTAAACCTAGACCAAAAGTAGCCTGTGGAAACAAACCATAATAAACCCCCGCAGGCGGCGCAGCGTTGCCAGCGCCCGCTAAGTTTATAAAAGACGTCCCTGCTGCACCGCTAGCCGAGATAGCTCCGGTTACTGCTAGGCCGTAGGTGTCAGAAAATAATGCAATGGTTTTTACGGTAGTATTAGCATCGTTTACTGTTCTAATCTGGAGAGCGTGATCGGTGCCCCCTGCGTTGTAAGCCCGCATCTCATAGATGTTTCGGTCGGCAGTTATCCCACCACTACTGATGTGCCAACGGTATGATGGGACAGTTGAACTTGCGAGGAACGCAGCATCACCTAGTGCTAAAAGAGCCTTGTTTCCGGTTACCGCACCACTCGCATTCACAGCAGCCAGCGTAGAGGTTCCTGATGCCGACAGCGAGGTAAATGCACCGGTGGATGGTGTGGAAGCACCTACAGTGCCGTTAAGTGCGCCGTTGATTGTTGTCGTAGCTGATATTGCGCCTGTTACAGAAAAAACACTTCCATCAAACGTCAGCGCAGACCCAGAGGTGAGAACTTTAGAGCCGTTGAGGTAGGTAACTCCGTTGGCAGTGCCGCTAGAATATGTACCGCCGAGCTCTAGCTTGCCCGTGTTCAGGTTGCTAAAGTTTGCGTCGACTTCTGTGTTGGTAAGGGGCGAGCCCTTGCCGCTGCGTAGAACGATGGTGGCCATGTGAAATCCTCAATACAAAACTAAATTAGCTTACAGTCACAACCCAAGTGATGGTCATGCCGTCGTCTGCGCCTTTGTTGACCACAGGGAACACAGTGCGAGCTAACATAACGCCGCCGCTAGATGCGTTAAAAATACCGGCCTCAGTAACAGCGCCTGTACCTGTACCGGCTGGAAAGCTAGCAACGTACGTAACCGCCGCGCCGGACGTGACACCGGAAGCCAGAGTTACGCGGCCCAACTCGGTACCTAACGCCGTATCCGCAGCGTTCGCGGCGGTTGTGCCAGAACCAACAGACATGTGGCTCATAGCGGTAGTCGTACCAGTCATGCGACTGGCGATGTACCCTTTACCCGCCGTTACGACGAGGTTCTTGATGGTCTTTTCAGACTTAACGGTGCCGTCCGGCGCTGTGATCTGGATTTTGACTGCGCCTGTGGCGGTTACTTGGTCTTGAATCATGATGTGCTCCTATGCAAATTCTCGGTACTCACCGATGTAGTTGGACTCAAAGTAAGTTAAGTCACAATAGCCCTGAGAGATGACGTTGCCAGACTCGGCCAGAGCTTGGGCGTCGAATAAAACCTTGCTAATATTATATGCCGCGGTGTCTCCAGCAGCATACACATTATTTATGTACTTAGTAGCCGCGTACGTAGAGCCGTCTTCTGAAGTAGACGTATCGTTTAGCGCAAATAAGTCTTCTAGTACCTGCGTAAACGCAAAACTCTGCGAATCCGGAGCTCCTACGCTGTCCTGAGCGGCTTTAGCTATTTCAGAGTACGCCGACTCAACTGGCGCAACACTGTCGATAGCTGATTTACCAACTGCGCTGCTTAGAGCCTCCGTAACACCGACAGCATGCGCCAAGACTTTAATGGCGGACTTTTGGTTTATGTCTGCTATAGGCTGCGAATCGACAGCGGCTAAATCAACAGCAAAAGTTTGTTCGTCCTGCAGCGCGAATGAAGACTGCGACAAAGACGCAGAAAGTAGCTTGTTGAATGCCTTGCCTACTGCGTCCGCCGGTTCGGCGCTATCTGCAAAGACTCGTAGGAAGAACTTGACTATCGTTACGACATCCGGCACGCTGACAGCATCAGCCGCGTTTTTACGCGCTCTCAGGACTACTGTATCCCCGCTGCTTATAAAGTCCGAGGCCGTCTTACTTATAGCTAGGTTTATATGCTCTAAAACAAGCGCAGTATTCAGTATTTGCTTAGTTCGACCTGAATAATCTAGCGCTGCTACAACCGCTGCGTAAACACTCTCTACCGATACTTGTGGGCTAGAGTACTGAGTGCCCGAAGCTAGTAAGCTGCTCACCGCAGAAGCCACCGGCTTTAGCACTGCGGTGGTTATCATCAGAACTCCTGTCGCAACTTAAACTTTAGCAGCTCATACACAGTCTGCACGGTCGTATCCGCGAATGTAATCTCAATTTCCGCTTCGTAGTCACCAGCGTCGCCAGCTAAAGCCGTGGGGTCGTCCGCCCAGAAGAACGAAACCTGCCCAGCAGCTCCATCAGTCACAGAACCCACAAGGGTAGAGCGAACTGTCATGTCACCCACGGCGCGAAATTTCAGCCGTACTGTAGCACCCCCAACGTTTATGGCCGCGGCGGTTGTGGTATCCGTCAGGGTTACGTTAAGTGGCGGTCGCGTATCGCCCTGCACCAGTAAAATTTTATCGGCCATACCCTACCTCTAGTAAAACGGTCGCATTTTTACAGTCGACTCAACACCGCGTAGGTCTCTAACGCGAGCGCTAGTAATTGCCCGCTCAAACATCAGCTTGTGCATACTCGCAGCGTTTATGTCTGACCACTCTTTGTTCGGGATAGCCGCTAAACGGGCTATTGCGCCTGACACAAGCGCGTCAGCCCAAACCTCATAGACCCAGTCTGGTACAGATAGCGCCGTACGACTTGGCTTCAGCGCTGCCCTAAAAGACATTGTGTAGCGCTTGTCCGGAATTGGCCACACAGAGATCATTGTGTCCTGAACAACCCAGAATTTTGTAGGCTCACCCACTTCCGAACGATTTTTTTCCGGTATTTCTCGAGAGTCTACCTGCGTAATGTCGCTACCGTCTATTGCTGCGGCGGTTATTCTCTCTATGGGAAAATCTGCAGATATGTCGTACGTACTGACGTTCGGTACCAGAAAGACTTTGTCAGCTACGTCCCGCCACACTTGTGAACGCGCCAAAAAATCAGCTGCGGCTGCAGACAAGTGGGTATCCATCGATACATCAGGGCACCCGGGGACGTGCGGCGCTAGCAGCGAGTAAAAGTCGCTCCAGACCTTAGCCATTACGCGGCTCCGGGCTGGCTAGCAGCGTTTGTTTGTGCAGTAACGCCAAGTGATGATTGGAACGCTTGGTAGTGCGCTACAGCGCGCTGTGCGTTAGCGGCGTATTCGGCGTCCTTGCTGTAGGCACGATACAGTATGTAGTCTAGTATTGCGTTTGCAAAGCTGTCGTCTACAGAAATTACATCTGCCGTAGCTTGGTTTAGGAGCTGCGTTTCTGTTAGCTGGTGCCCCGCAGGTATCGCCGCATAAGACAACTCAAGCTGCGCCGCAGTAGTCGCTGGTGGGTACACCAGAAACTCTTTTGGTACGCGTGGGTCAAACATATAGTGTTGAACCGTAGCAACCTGCGCCTCGTCATACCATGTGCGGCGCTGCTCGTCCAGCATGCGTCGGTCTATCAAGCGAACTGCGCGCTTATCTGACGTAGCGGACACATTGCGTATAACCTCTACAAGTCTGGTGGCGTTTGTGATGCCAGTGGTCAGAACTTGCCGGGCACCCGCAGCGCACGTAAACGTTGCTGTCTGAGTATTGGCGTCCGGGCGCAGGTTTACTACTTCGCGGTACGAGTCATTCAGCCAGCCCTGCAACTCTACGACCGGCCAACGCACATTTGTAGTGTCTTGTAGCAGTGTCTGTACTTTGGATATAAGTTCTACAACTTTTACGGTGGCCATTATTTACCTCACTTGCCCAGAGCTTGGGTGTCGCCCAATTCTACAGCAGTAGTGATATTTGTGGTGTCAATATCTAAGTCTGTTAGTGCTTTGGCTTTTGTTTTGCGGGCGCTCTTAACTTCCACAACGTCTACAACCTGAGAGTCAGCTTGGTTAAGCGCACGTCGGCCTTCGTCGGTAAGCGTAAGTTCACTGTCAACAAACATAGCAACAGTAGTAATTTGACCGTCCACCATAGCGCGTACTTTATTTGCGTTGTATGTGCCGTTTAATTTTTTAATAATTTCGTCGACTGTCATGTTATCTCCAAAGTAAAAGAAGCCCCGAAGGGCCTCTTAGAATCAAGCTGTTAGGAGCTGATGTCGGTGGTAGCACCCCAGTTGCCGCCGCCTAGGCTGACGTACACGCCGGTAGCATTAGCACGTAATACTACAGATGCGTTTGCTGAACCACCGTTGATAGCGCCGCCAGTGGCAGGGTAGACCGCAGCCGCAGCTGCAGACACGTTGGTCACGTAAACAACATCACCGGCGGATAATTCCGTCGGCAAGACAACGCCGTCACCAGCGTTACCAGTAGTTACAGCGTTAACAGCACCAGTCAGTGCGGTAGCACCAGCTTGGGTCTGTGTTGTACCTGCTGTGGCGGTTGCATAGCCGCCAATAGCACGAGAAAATTGAGTACCGCTCATTTTAAAACTCCTAGAATAAACGCAAAAAGGGCCCCGAAGGGCCCCAGTTTTTAGCTGGCTGAACCAACCTGAGCGACTACCATAGCTTCTGGCTTAACAGTCTTGCGACCGTACACAGCCAAACCACGGACGATGTCGCCGAAGTCTGTCTGGTTGCGCAAAGGCTCAGTCTTATTCACGGTCATGGCAAAAGACACAGCGGCCTTAGTACCAGCAACCATGGTGCGACGGGCTTTAGCGTCGGTAACAGCACCACCAGTAGATGGGTCGGTCAAGCCAGCAACCAAAGCTTTAGCAGCAGCACCACGTGGCAACAAGTTAGACACGTAAACCGTGAAACGGTCGATCATGCCTACTTTGCCGGTGCGGATGGTGCTAGAGGCGTCGCCTGTGAAGTAGGCTTGGGCCAAGGTTGACTGCATCAACAGATGACGGTCAAACGGGCTCATAACCAACCAGCGGCCATCTTCGGGCACGTTCTGCTCGTCCAACACTGTAGACATGCGCAAAATAGCCTTCAGAACGTTCTCTGGGGTAGCTTGGTCAATTGGGGCAATATCAGTGCCTAAGTTGTAAGCAGCAGAGATAGCACCAGCGGTACCGCCTTCGTTAGCGGCTGAAGGGCCTTCGGTCACAAAGCTGTTAAAAAACACTTCGTTCTCGATGGAGATTTTCAACTGCTTGGCAGCGTCTTCAGTAAACATGTTCATCAAGTTCATGTCTGACTGGTAGGCCAACACGTCGTTAACTTGCACGCCGAAGTACTTGCCCTTGCTCACTTGCATATCTTGGAAGATAGGCGTTGGAACTTCATAGGTCAAGTTTGCACCAGCGACGTAGTCGCTAATGCTGATAGACGGTGCCAAACGAATACGGATGGTGTCGCCTTGGTTCTTCAGTTCACCTTCGTATTCGGTGTTGAAGATTTCTGACATCGTGGTGTTCTGGTAGAACTTAGAAAGTAACTTGCCAGACCACAATGTGGGGATGAAAGAACCTGAATACGAAGGATCCGTATTAAAGGGGGATTGGACAGGATATACTGCGGCCATTTAAAAAACTCCTAGTAGGGTTGGTTAACTCTGCATCAGGCGGTAACACGACCGTCTGTGAAAGCAGAATCGATTTCAGCTTCAAGTTTACGAGCCTCTTCCGGCTTGCCACTCGCACCCAAATTAGCTGCTTTTGCGAACATTTTTTCGATGTCCGTGTTCGTATAAATACGACCTTTTTGGCTAGCTACTTGGCCGCTGGCGGCTGCTTTCGTAGGTTGAATCTGACGCTCTAGCTCTTCGGCTTTCAGGTTAGCTGCGGGCGCGGCACTTTGTGTTGCTTTAAAAAGCTTCACGTAATGCGCTACACCTTCTGCGTCGCCTTGGCTGAACGCTTGTTGTGCGATAGTCTTTCGTGGGGCGCGTAAGAGTGGGTCTACTTCGTTCAGCCACTCAACCCACTTGGGGTCTGCGTTAACTGCATCGAAGTCAGGCACTGCACGATGCAGGCGCTGCTCAAACGAGGACTCGCTGATTTGTGTGCCGGTCTGGGTAAGCTGCTCGCGCAACTTCTCATTCTCAGCTCGCAGATCGTCGATGTCACCACGGAATTCCATCGCCACTTCGCGTGCAACTTTGCGCTGAACTTCAATAAGGTCAGCACCGAACGCTTGGACGTCTTCATCGGTAACCAGTTTCTCTAACTGCACGGGCTTAGTGGGTTCAGCTTTTTCGGTCTCTGCGGCTTTGCGGACTGCGTCCATCTCGGCTTTGAGTTCCTTCATCTGTCCGTGTAAGCGAGGCACTTCAGCGTCGTACATACCCTTCAAAGTTTTGTACCGTTGCTGCCATGTCTCTTCCTGCGTGTCAGGCTCCACTGGGGCTGGCTTTACTTCAACAGGTTTTGTTGGCGCAGCTTCCTGAGATTTCGGGTCTTCTGGCTCTGTCGGTGTGGTGTCGTCACCTGCGTCATCCGCGAGTGGCTTGTTTCCAGCTTCCAACTGCTTTTCGAGCGCCTCTAGCTCTTTCATCTGTGCTTCGACTTGTTTTGGCAATGCCATGAACGTTCCTTTTAGCTCCAACTCCGCCTAGGGCTCCTGCTTCGGTCTGCCTGTACGTAATGGTTTGCTTACGGTTTCAAAAAATGCGGTTACTTAAGCCGCTCATAAATCTCTGACGATTTTTCAACCGCTTCGAGAAAATCAAAAAGGGTTTCCGCCCGCCCTTGTAATCTGCTAATACGCGCTGGTTCTTCAGCGTAAATTAGAGCTGTCTTAGTTTCTTCGAGTCGAACTCGAAACATATCCAGCAGTGCTTCAGATTCCGGCAGCTTGCAGCGTTGAAGCGCTTGCATTTGCTGTCTGGTGGGCTTATTCCCTACAAAAATCTTCATACTTGGTTTATACCAGTGAAAAAATATAATGTCAACGACCGTTAGGACGTGGTGACATTATATTGCTTTCCCGCCCACCTACTTGCGAACCATCTGGCAACATATTGCGTGGAGCTGGCCCTTGTTGCATTCCGGGCTGCGCCCCCTGCTGCATCTGACCTGCCACCTGCTGTAGTTGCTGTTGTAACTGCGCAATTACTTGCTGTTGTTGCTGTATCGTGCTTATCTGCTGGCGGTCAGGGACAATTCGGTCTACGTTGCCATTTAAGTTACGCGCCGCGTCTCGCAACAATTCAGCAGTTCCGTCCATGCCAACAATCTGCTGGGCAACTGGGCTATTAAGTACCAGCATCATGAATTCGTTGCGGCGAACTGCTTCGGCTTCCTTAACTACTAGCGCTGACGCGCCGCGAGCTACAACGTTAATGTCGCCCTTAAGGTCATCGTCCTCTGAGTAGCGCATGTTGTCTTCGTACAAGCGCTCAATGGCTGGCGTGATGATGTTGTGGTCGATGTTGTTAATAACCTGCTTAATGCCCTTGCCCGCGTTGCTAATCAGCATGGACAGGCCGGAGGAGGTACGCGCAGCACCGGGTGTGTTTTCGCCGGACATATAGCGAGGCAGCATCGTGTCTTCGTCAGCGCGTGACGAGAACTTGTCAAACACAGCCATCAACTCGTTGGCGTTGCTGGTGGGCTGGAAAAACTGCACTGGGGCTGAGCTGTCAGCAATCTCTGACTGCGTAAACTGCCAGATTTTCCATGGGTGCATCTGTGTAATGTCCTCACCTACTGGGAGGCGAGACACGTTAACGCCGACTTGCGGGCCTGAGCTAATACCCATGTTGTTGGCGAGTGAGCGAGCAGCGGAGTTCACCATGCCCTGTGAGTCGCGGCACAAATCTGGCACGCCCTTACCCTCAATCTGGCCGGGTATGGTCTCGTAGGCCGTTACGTAGTATGGCTTGCGGCCCAGTGGCTCGTAGTTCAGAGCAGCGCGAATGACGGTATTGCCTATCAGCCACACCTCGCAGGGGTACGACAGCAGCGGGTCTGGTATGTCCTTCTCGGTCATGCCCCACTCAATCAGGAGCTTGCCTTCAACTGAGTCCCATAGCTGCAACGCATCTATCAGGTCAGTCGTAAACGTAGCTTCTGTAGTGTTCTTGCCCTCAGCCTGAGCCTTGGCCGTATCAGTCCACAACCACTCGTTCAAACCGCCTGTGCGGAACTCCGCAAGAATTGACCGAATGGCGTCGTCGTTGTAGCCCGGGACGCCGAGCAGACTCTGCAAAGACTCAGCGGTCATTTTGTGCCGCTCCATCACAAAGCCGTCTTGGATGTTGCTGGCCCAAGGTGCCCAGTACAGCATAAACGGGTCAACCCGCTCCCACTCGTTGCGAATAATCTCAGCTGACTGCAGCTTGCCGCCGACCCACTTCATGGTCTTGCGCTTGCGCTTGACCGGGCCTTTCATAACAGCGAACGGGAACGTTGCGATGTCTTCGATAAACTCGTTCAGCGCTTTGAACCAGCCGCCTTCAATGAGCTGGTCTTCCATTTTACGTTCCATGCGATCAACGCGAAGCTCCGCCTCTTCCTGCATGCGGCGCATCGTAGCGTCTTTCATGCGGCTGGCTATCTCGCGCAACTGTGACTCCGTCGGAACCTGCTGGCCCTGCGTCATCAGCGCTTCTAACTCCTGCGCCATCTGGCCCTGCAAATCCTGAACTACGAAGTCCGGCAGCGTTGGCTCTGGCGTAGCGTCTAGGCTCCACGCTTTGTCTTTTCCGGAGCCGGTGAGTGTGTCGCGCAGCCAGCTTGTAGCCGCACGGGCCTTGACTGAGGTGAGCTGGATATAAATCTCTGAGCCGCCCTGCGCTTTGATGGCGGATAGCACGTCAGGGTCATACTCACCATTGCGCTGACGCAGACACTGCAGCATGCGCTCTTCCAAGTCTCGCTTACCGTCCTTGGCGACTTCCCATCGTGAGCTTACGTGCGAACTCAACCCTTGGATAACCGGCGAGTTCTGCAGCTCCGCATTGCGCGCCTTAGCCTGCGCCTCAAGGTCTTTAGCGCTGGTGACGGGGATTAGTGCGAGTCCTGTGGCCATGGTGGCTCCGTATATGGTATTACTAAGATTTTAACCGCGAAGCGCCGTAGGTCAAGTGTAGCGGTATGGGGAGGCCACAACTTTACGACGCCCTCCCTGCAGCTCCACGCCGCGCACGTTCATGTCAATAACTGAATCGGCGTACTGGTTGGCGTCGTGGACGTGAGAAAACTGGTTCTTGTCTGGTTTGTCTTCCATCTCCCCGTTCTTTTTAATTTTGTACCGGTAGCCGTACTTGAAACCTTTTATGAGGTGTGTACAACGAGGGTCTACAAGGTACATCGCCTTACCCTCCAACTGTTGAACCAGCAAACGCTCCACTGCTTGAATACGTTTTTCTGGGTCGTTGGTCGGCGGTCGCACGCACTTAAATCCGGCTTGCTTAACCACATCCACCAGTGACATCTCGCCCTGCTGTTGTTTGGCGTACCCGGCTGGGTCTGGCGCACACACAAAAGAACACCCTTGAAAATTGTTCGCTATGTGCGGATTCAGCTTAGTTCGTATGAATGTCTCGATGCCCATGTTCTCTGACGTCAGCTCTGACAGCGTAACTACTCGCCCCCTTGGGTCACGCTGCTTAAACACTGCTGCTGGTGTACGCCCGAAGTCAAGGCCGATAATAACTGGGTAGTCCCCCGAGCGAATCACTTTCAACGGCTCCTCGGATATGTGAAACTCAGGCGTAAACGTCTTATCGTACACCGGCGTGCCGCTGAGACTGCGGCCATACTCCGAGCGCAGATACACGCGTAGCCAGTCTTCAGTCTTACCCGGGATTATGTTGGGGTAGTACTGCTTGGGCAGGTGGTTGTAGTTGTCGCAGTTCGGGTTAACTGTCCACTCCACGCCTTCTTTGTCTAAGAACACGCCGTCCGGCTCTTCGCCGAACATGTCTACGTACTTATCTGGCGTAACGATTGCCGCTGGCTGCTTGTACACCGCCCAGTTACTAGGCGGGTTTTCCATCTTGTCGTGCCACCAAGTGTCTTCGTCTGGCATGTTGGTATCAAACAACGCACACGACCGCGTCGGCCCGCCGTCTTTCATAGACGGGTACCGGTTCAGTCGGCCCAACAAGCCGTCAACAACATCTGGGTGCAGCTCTCGGCTCTCATTACCCCACAGGAACGTTGTCTCAAGCGACAGCGCCTTCCTAACGTCGTCTGGAGTATCCAGCGCTATAAACAGCCACTCCGATTCAACTACTGTGCCATCGCTGAGCTTCGCTTTTAGCAAAAAAGTCTTCTCAACGGCCTTCCAAATGCCCATTTCACCCGGCGGCAGCCAGTCGAATACCGTTTTTCTGGTCGTTAGCGCCAGCTGATCGGACGTGTTTCGCACGATTACAGCCCGTGTTTTGCGTATATTTCTGGCATTCGGGGCCTGCCCACAGGCTAATTTCACCAGTTCATGCACGCAAGTGACCGATTTACCCCCGCCAACTGGGCCAGCCAGCACGCGAACGTACGCTTCATTGGCCATATACCCTGCTTGGGTCTCTGTGGGGTCATACGTACTCATACGTTAAGCTCTTTCAGTGGCATATCAATGATAAGTGGCTCGTGCTGGGTTCCGCCGGACAGCGAAACTGTACCGCCGTTGATGATAATCGTAGGTAAATTGAGCTCTTGCTTCTCTTTTTCTTCTTTGGGCTCTAGGCCACCAACCTTAATTAAGGTTTTCAGGACGTCGTGCTTCTGGTTTAGGCTGGCGTTACTCCCTGCGGCCTGCATGTACACCTGATCTAGCAAATCACCGGCCATCCAAGCTGCTTTTGCTTTGAATGTTACGCCGTCACGATCAAACTCTGCTCGTTTCGCTGCCACGCGTAGTTGAAACCACTTCTGACCGTTCAGCTCGTTGAACTGCTCTACTGACATTCCGTGGCGTGATGCCACGATGACGTCGTCTTCCATACCCAGCGCAATGCTGGCGATCATCTCGTCGCTTACTTTGGGAAACGAGACAGTTCTTGGGCGTAGGTCTAGTGGCTCATCGCCAATATCAATATCTTCAAGCGCCATTTGCCGCCTCAGCGCGTCTTACTGCTGCCAAGTACTTCTCGCACGCTACTCGTACAACTTCCGCAGCTGCTACATCGTTCTTGGCAGCGCAAGCTTTTATATCTTCTAGTAGGTCGTTGGGTAGAAATACATTCCACCGCTTCATGTCTTTGCTCATGAGGCAATCCTTACGTGTGTATGTACATATTCTATATCTTTTTTCTAAAACGCGGTGCTTTTTGGGGTGGGGGGTGCTGCGGGGCAGGGTGTGTATGCGGTTACGTGTGTATGTTCTTAATTTTTCAGCCCGCTATGTGACTGCCTCGTAAGGAGGGTGGGGGCGGGGGGGTGGGGCTGGGGGGCCTGTGGGGGGCGGTCGAGTAGCAAGCCCGCATAGAGTGTAGGGCTTGGTGAGTAGCAAGCCCGCATAGAGTGTAGAGAGTATCGCCTCCCTAGCTACCAATAATGTTAATTGCTTTTTGAAGTGACAGCACTACGGGATTGTCACAGTTGCGCTACGGCGTGACATTCAAAGCATGGGTAATGAGCTAGGTAGTAGTAGTGTATTTAAAAATTCAGTTATCAGTATAGGTGAAATTTACAACTTCATCATGGTGCAGTGTTAGAATAATGGCGCACCTGACATGAATACTTTATCAGTAATGAAATAGGTAACGTGTAGGAATAATGTATTAACTTGGTTATGCTCTGTGCATTGGCGCGCATCATATAGGGTTCTTAAAATAATTCCAGCGTCTATAGTAGTTCCGTATAAAGTCCCTCCGCACAGCATAAAAAGTTTGTATGTGTGAATGCCCAATGGAAAGACATTGGCGGGCAAAGTGTTAGCCCTAATGAACATGAGCGTAATAATCCGGCGGTACGCGGTACAGAAAACCCGCCTAAACAATTTTTCCTAGCCTATGAATTTATGAGATTCTTGGGCTTAATTGTGTGTATTGATTCGCAGTGCATACATAAAGCCTAAACTATATTGGAAAATTATCATGTCACAAATAACTGAATTCGCACCCGCAATTATCACTGTATCTGGTGCAACCAAATTAGAAAAACAATTAAGCGTAGTTAACTACGCAAGCCCATCTACCAGAATGGCCTTGGCCAATGCAACTGGCAAAATGGGTATCGCCGCCCGTAATGGAATTGCAAATGGTGGTTTGAATGGTATAGCCAAGCAGTCTAGTATGGGTAACTACAAACCCGCCGCTGAGTACTTTGCCGCCCGCCTTGGTCAAGGGTTCGTAATAAGTTCTCGCGCCACGTTCGAGTCACTGGCTGACCAAATGGAAGCCCGTATTATGCAAGCTAAGTCCGCCAAGAATGGCGGCTATGTAACTGACAAAAAGACCGGCGGCCAAAAGCCAAGTGCCGCCCACGCCTTAGCCCTTGAGTTGAAGGCTATCGCCGTCGAGTTGGTCTCAGTTACGGCTGACTTTGCCACGCAAGGCCGCACCGCTATCACTGCGTGAGCCCCGAACCCCGAGTACTACACGCTTATCAAAATGGACGTGTTCTATTAAGTACTGCTTTTCGCAGTGCGTGTAGTACTTTCTTAGGGGCATGTCGGATTTGTAGTACTACATTCGGCGCACCCCAAAATTGGCTGAATAGATTGACTAAATCCCAAGGCTCATAAGTGCTTGTTTTTAAAGGCTTTCTTATGTATCTATCTATCTATTTAGACAATAAGACAATAAGACAGTAGAAACAGGCCCCTCGTAAGATTTTGGCACCCTGTCTGGGCTTAAGAATTTCGCCCGCAAAATCCGCTTCATAAAAACAGCTCCCCAAAATCCCCCTGCCTGTATTCCTCGCTGACTAAATACAAACTTTTGGCAGTTTTCACCCACAAAAACAAAAAAATATCATTAGCTTTTCAACGACTTAGCGCGCACACCTAACCTCATTTCAATTCAGCGCACCACTGACTAAATACACCCCACTTTCTGACTAAATACAAAATCTCAGGCCATACACACCCGTCAGACCCCCTCACCCCTTCAACCAACCGGAGTCACACTCATGGAAAACCACGAAGAACCCAACACAATCACTGTCGAAGCCCGCACCATCTACGGCGCAGTCAAATACTACCCAATATCAGAGCACGCCAAAATCATGGCCAAGTTGGTAGGAACAAAGACCCTCACCGACAATCACATCATGCTCATCAAACTACTCGGCTACGTAATACGAGTCAAGCAAACCCAACCCGAAACACTGTAACCGAGTGCGCCAGCACTCATGGAGCACTCACCGTGACAACACACCAAGACCAGCGAAACAGGGACAACAAACTGTTCGCACTACTGACCTACATCATACTAATAGTATCCGGCGTTGTTGCGCTGGCAACATACTTCGACGTATTAACCAAGTAAGGAGAAACGACATGACCGAACGCAAAGTAAACCTGAACATGAACGCTGTGGATATTACAAACGTAATTGGAAACACAAACCGAGCCGAATTCGAAAAGGCAATTGGCTACTTATCTACATGGAATCTAACATTCCCAGAGGTAAACATATTCTCCGATAGCAAGGACGAATTGACGGCGGTGTATATAACCGCCGAAGGCGAGCGAGGATACGTAATTGGTGCAGTATGGCACGAAGACCACTACGGATTCCACAGTTAAAACCAACCAACCTAGACATTGGAGAAACGACATGAAAACATCAGAACTGATAGGACACGCGCTCGACTGGGCGGTGGCGAAGTGTGAGGGGTTTGATACTCGCAACGACGTGTGTGTATGGTACATACCTTTCGAGGCGGACAGTGATGACGTGATGCACTTTGTCTGCATGGCAGACGATGAAAACCACGCATTAGAACAGTGCCAAGACGCGTACCCTAACTGCGCTGTCACTAGTATCGAGCACATTGACGAGTACACCCCATCAACCTACTGGGCGCAAGGCGGGCCAATCATCGAACGGGAGAACATCGGGCTGGTATGTCAGCAGATAGACAGTACCCAAAGATGTGCATATAGGCACACAGAAAACGGAGAAGTGTTTTATTACTACAGCCCAACCCCCTTAGTAGCAGCCATGCGCTGCTACGTTGCAAGCAAACTCGGCGACACCGTCGAGATACCAGAGGAGATGACATGAAAAACTACGCCGTAGAACTGAAGCGCACATCGTATGTGACGATAGTCGTAGAGGCCAACACACAAGAGGAGGCCGAAGATTTGGCATGGGAGGAACTAGAGTCAGGCGAATCCTATGGCATTTCAGACGACGCCGACTGGCAAGTAAACAGTATTGACATAACCGACTAAGGAGATGACATGACACAAGTAGTAGTTAGCAAAGAACTATTGGAGCGGGTAATCAACTACCTGCAGGACGCCGAAGAAACCCACTACGAGGAGACCATAGACACCTACGGCGTTGACTCGGACGAAGTCAACGGGCACATATACGAGACCTGCCGCATCCTGCGGTGCGAGATGGGAGAACTCAGATGAAATTCGCATTTATCCCAAAAGCCCAATACAGCATCGGGCAAATCATCGAAGTGCATGGCAAGCCCATGCGAGTAGAAAGCTACACCCACACAGGCAAGAACGTCACAGTTCACACGCTTGAGGGCGCACCACGTTTTGAGCGCATTGTGTGCATATGCACCGATGCCCAACCAATTCAAGGAGAGATGACATGAAAACATCAGAACTAACAGGACACGCGCTCGACTGGGCGGTGGCGAAGTGTGAGGGTATTGAGTTCAGGAAGGACGACGTGCGGTTTCGGGGTGCATACGCCAGAAAGTACTCAACCGATTGGGCGCAAGCTGGGGTGATTATTGAGCGGGAAAAGATTTCGTTAAAGCACTATCGGGAGGATTCATACGATGTATATGCGGGTAAGTGGGAAGCAGGGCATCCCGAGTGCGACCACGAAACAGGCCCAACCCCCTTAATAGCAGCCATGCGCTGCTACGTTGCAAGCAAACTCGGCGACACCGTCGAGATACCAAAGGAGTTGACATGAAAACAACGCCGTACAACACAGGCAAAGTCCTGATCGGTAAGAGTTATGTGCCGCCCAAGCGGCACGAGGTAAGCACTGACATGTACGAGGTGCAGTCAGTGTTGTTAGGAGAGCCCAAGCAAGTTAGGGTAGCGGCGTGGGCGATGCGTGCCATCACAGTGATGGGCGTTGCCGTTCTTTTGTTAGATCTATTTATCTGGAGACCGTAATGAGATTCTTAATGCGTATCAATGACGAGGTGGTTGCGCTCAGCCCTGCACAACTGGATGCTCTCTACAAGGTGTTAGAGGGAACTGATGTAGTAGGTGAGGAGCACGTGGGCAAGGACATGGGTACTACGGGGTATCAACGCTCCTACATACCCTCGTTCGCTGACAAGTTCGGTACACACCAAGCGCCCAAAACGATGATGAGCGATGACGCGTACGAGGCGGCTCGTGACCTATGGTTTATGCGACAAGCAAACAAGGAGTAACGACATGACACAGGAAACACAGGACAAGACGTACCCGTTCGGCGATCTATCTGACACAGCTCGCGGCGCAGCATTAGCATGGTGGGAATCTGAAGGGCTGGACGATTGGGCCGTGGACATAACGGACTACGCCAAAGAGGAGTTCAATGACATAGGCGTATATATAGAGGAGGTTCATTGGTCAGGGTTCCATTCGCAGGGCGATGGGGCGGGGCTGACAGGGCAGATCAACTTGAGCGAGTTCGTTGACGCCTACGTGCTGAATCCCCAGTACATACACGACTGGTCTGATAAGCAGATGTCGGACATGACCATACTGGGTGAATTGGTGCGCAACGGGTTCATCGACGATAGGGTGAGGTTCGGTACGCGAGGATTCAGGGGACACCGCACCTACCTCGATGACCTGCAGGACTACATCCAGTCGGACTACATCCGACAACATACAGACGTACTAGATCAAGGCGTGTTGGCGGGGGCGAGTGTCAATGATCTTATGGCGGCTGTCGATGTCGAGGGGGCAATGGACTTACTTCACAAGAAAGCACAGGACAAGCTCCACGACATAGCGTATGGCGTATACAAACGTCTTGAGGAGGCGTTTGATTACATCACAAGCGAGGAACACTTCGTTGAGATAGCGGACATCAACGGGTGGATGTTCACCGAGAAAGGGCAAATTGCATAGAAAGGGGGATTGTCAAACCTTTGACAAACGTGTTACAGTATCTTTTACCTATTGGGGACATG
>Ga0222688_1000197_pt1 | contig 16648 bp, 19 predicted proteins | sample AntAcemetage1165_FD_181151 | JGI IMG/M metagenome (GOLD analysis project Ga0222688, IMG submission 181151) | Saline water microbial communities from Ace Lake, Antarctica - #1165 | ecosystem: Environmental > Aquatic > Non-marine Saline and Alkaline > Saline | place: Antarctica: Ace Lake... | reverse complement strand
TAACATCAAGAGAAAGTTCCATGTCAATACTTCTATAGAGTTTAGACCATTGTATACACTGCGCGGAGTGTGATTCCGAGAGTGAAAGACTCTGACTAAATTTACTAATAGACGTAAGTATTCCCGCCAAAACATTTAGAAATGCGAAAAAATACTGGATAATCATAATTTTATTTTTTGTGTCGTCTGATACCCCATCATTTCCACTCGGATTTAGCACTGCAAAACCACCAACACCTGTTATACTCGCTATAATTATACTCGGGTAGGCTAACCAGTCATTTTGTCTCTTATATAATAGACGTGCGTGATTATGCAACCATCGGTATCCGGCCGCCTTTTCCGCCCATTTTATAAGCAACTTTTCTTGTTTTTCACACCATTCACACTGTTCGTCTTGTTTAACACTCATATGGTCTATTAATAGCCTGGAAGATAATTCTCAAGTTCTGGTTCCATTTCTGATACCCACCACTTTTTTTTCACTGAGTCCCATTTTGCACCCAATGATTTAACGCGATCTTTATCACTAAAGGGAACATTCAAATAAATACATTCTTTCACTGGTGTATTCATATATTTCTCAGCTTCTGGTCGAGTTTTAAAAGACTTGTAGACCGCACCTGGATACTCATCAATTTGTGTTTTAGCCTCACCCCATGTGATGTAAATACCGGGAATGTGTCCTCGAACGACACTGTAAAACTTTACAGCTGTTCCACCTGCAGCTTCGTAAGCTAATGTATCAACTTCTTCATTTTTAGGATCTCCATTGTGTGCTTTTACCCATTTCCATTCTACAACTTTCAATTTATTACGCACTTCATCTATATCAATCCACAGCTCTTTATTTTTTACAGGTGTACCTGTGGAAGTTATCCAGTCGTTCTTTTTCCAGTTTATAATCCATGAAGTGATACCATTCTTCACATATTGACTATCCGTGAATATACACACTTCTTGAATATCCCTCTTCAAACATTCCTCGAGGGCTTTGAAAATAGCAGTCATCTCCATTGCATTATTGGTGGTATCAGGCTGTTTACCAGATAGTTTAAAGTCATCACTAACCACACCCCAGCCACCACGTCCAGGATTTCCGAGACAACTTCCATCAGTGTAAATTTCATACATAGTTACTTATTGGTTTTATCCTTATACTCTGAAGCTTTCTTAGGTGTTTTACATATGACATCACCACAATGATCCCTATTCTGATACACAGAGTTTATGGACGTTGCTACCTCACTACAAGATTTTAGGGACCAGCGTCCTAACATAGGTTTTTCCACTTTAACGAAAAGTTCAAAGACTTTCTTGAACATTATCTATATTGGGAGGGATGTATTTAAGTGGCTTATCAGGTTTGAAAAAATTATTAAAGGGGCACCCTTCACAACGTCTGTGACGTATCGCACATGTGAGTGTGTCGGGTTTCGCGATACAAGGTTTTTTCCGTTGTCGATAGGTTCGTCGTCGTTTAATAGCATAAATAAGGATTGGGGTTTGACACAGAGCTAACATGTTTAATTAATGTGGTTACTCTTTATGAGGTTTTCATGCGCTGGTAGTAATTGAAGATTTGTGTAATGAAAACACTTTCTTTGTTGTTCTTCATCACTCATATCAAAAGACGAACATGGGATGATATGATCTATGTGTGCGTCGGTATACTCTTTACCTTCAACTTTGGTATTTTCCAAATATTTTTTTAAAAAGTCGCTGTCGCATCCAAGTAAGTTTATAGTTTTATCAGACTTAGTCGCCCGTCCATTGAACGCGTGCCACATTCTCTTTCGACACAATTCCAGAAAATATGAAGGTGTCTTATTTTCTTTGGCATTCTTGCGTCTTTCGGTGCGACATTTCGCATTTGATTTTGAAGTCTGTTCCAGAATCTTTTTCTTGTATTCATCGTCATTTTCATAACGGTGCCGTCTTTTTTCATTTATGTTGTTAGCGTTTTCTCCCCAATGTTTTCTAACACGCTCTTTCACCCTTTCTTGATTTTCTTCGTAATATTTTTTCATTCGTTCTGAAATTTGTTCTTTGTTTTTTCGATTATATTCTTTTATATACGCATTTCTACAATCCTTACACTGATTCAAATGTCCATCTTTTGTTTGTTTATGTTTTCCGAAATGTTCAACTAACTTCGTTTCATGACATATTGTGCACACCTTTTCCATCTATCATTCTCCTGGATTTTATTTCTAATTGTAAAACACATAGCTTTTCCGCCCCTATCATTGTAAAAATTAAGATAGTTGAGTATCTTAATTTTTATGAGTATGATATGATGGTATTTTAGACCATAATGAGATCAGTTTGAGAAAGCCAATCCACCCATGCCGCTCTGGATGCGGAGGACGTTGTAGTTAGTGGCGAACATGTGCATGGAAGTCGCACCGTTGAGGGTGTTGGCAGTGACCGCAACCTGCGCGTTATCGATGCGCGAGAAGTTGCAGGTACCAGTGGGCTGGTGCTCTTCGGGCTTGATCGCGAAAGAGTACGAGTAGACACCAGGGTAGGGCGAGCCAGTGTGGTGGTTGAAGGCTTGGACCTGGTTGAAGTACTTGCCCTTCTGTTCCTTGAAACGGTCTTGGCCGTTGAGGATGAGCTTGAAGGTGTTGAGGGGACCAACGGCTTCTTCAGTGAACTCCGCGGAGGAACCGGCCTGGCCGACGTGAAGCATGGGAGCACCGTAGAGGGAGGTGGGCACGAGGCAGTTGGACTCGATGCCGGACACGTTGGACTCAAGGATGATGTTGTTGGTGTCAGTGGTGAAGTTCCACAGGGAAGACGTCGCGACGGTGTTGGAGAAGCACCACACAAGCTCCTTGACGGGGTGGTTGTAGGACAACCGAACCTGCTTGGTGGAACCAGTGTCGACGGTGTCAGTACCAGTGTGCTGCACCTGCTCGATCAGGTATTCGTGACCCTTCTGGGCGAAGCGGCGACGCTCTTCGGTGTCCAGGTAGATGTAGTTGGCCCACACCTTGAACACAGAGGTGTTGCAGTAGGTGGAGAAGTCCGACGCCAGGTCGATGTCGATGCGCACTTCGTGGTACTGAAGGGCGATCAGGGGCAAGTACAAACCGGGGTTCCTGTTGAAGAAGAAGAAGAGGGGCAGGTAGACAGTCTTGCCGTTGATGGCAGTGGTCATCTTACCGTAAGTGGCCTTCTTGGACTCATCCAAGTAAAGCTCGGAGTACAAACGCCACCACTTCTGGTAGTGCTTGTCGATGCGCTGACCACCGATGGAAAGCTCGACGTTGTTAACGGCACGCTCGGCGACCCAGCACGCCAGGGCGGAGGTGTCGACATCGGACTCGAGTTCGAGGTACATGTCACCGACAAGGTCACCGTTACGGGCGACGGTGACGGACACGCGACCGGAGTTGGCGGCAGTACCGTTGACGGTCTGCTCGATGTTCTCCATCGCGAAGTTAGTGTGGCGCTTGTATTTGGCCTGGAAGAAGGTCACCTCAGGGTTACCGGTAAGGTAGACATCCTGGGCACCGTAAGCTACGAGTTGCATGAGACCACCGGCCATTTTGAGAGTTGTTGTACTATAGGCAGAGAAAATAATTCTGACCAAACGCGCATTTATCGATACTGATTTTTCTCAGTCTACATCAAATGTCGAAACAGCCTGAAGAAATCCCCGAAGATGAAATTGAAGAAGTCACCGAGGATGACATGACAGAGGATGAGATTGAAGAGGGTGAGATTGTCACCGATGATGAACTCGAAGACTTTGATATCGAAGATGAGGAAGATGAGGGTTTGGATATTGCCGGGCTCATGACATCCCTGATGGCGACCCCAGACGGTGACACGGTGTGTTCAGCCTTAGTAACGATTGGTCAACAAATGCAAACCCAAAACAAAATACTTATAAAGATTTTGAGTGAGTTGAAATCTGCTTAGAGGAAAAAATTGTAATTAGTTAAATGGAAGGTACCCACTTCATCGATAAGGAACCCAATAGGTTTGAAGCACTCGCGGAGTTGCAGAAGCAGCAAATCCAGTCGATGAATGGTGAACAGTTGATTGATACGATCACACAATTTGAATTACATTGGGATCTCAGGACAGAAGATTTTAGGAATGCTCGTGAAATTGGATATCGTCAGTATATGCATCACTCTAACTGGGATGAAAACAATAACCCCAGGGTTGACAGGATCGACATATTATCTATTAAGCGTCTTCGTGATAACCAACGTCGTTTTCTTGTCGAACTAAAAAATCATGTATCAGAACTTAAAATTGAAAAAGAAATTTCGGATGAAGGCACTACCCCCATCAAACGTATTAATAATGTATTGAAGCAATTGACCGATGGATACGATAACATCCGTAGACACTACATTTCGTATGAACGTGTTGTCAACCCCACAGCTAAACCAGAGGCGAGTTCCATCTCTGACCCATCTACGATGGATGAAGATGCCATCGATGATTGTACACCCTATCAAAAGTGCCTATTGTACACCCTTGATGAACTTTACAATTGTGGATATCGTCGATACAAGGGACAGTGCTGTGAAGAAATCAAAACGTTCGATCGTCGTGGTACTCGTGCATGGGTTCCCAGGTTTGACATCAAACAGTTCGTGTACACTATCGCACAGAAGGATGACAACTTCGATAACTGGAAGAACTTTACGAGTCGTGGCTCTGTGTTCCGTGAAGTGGTTGACAATATTTCAACTTGTATCGATCCACAATTTCCAGAGATCGTAAAGAGGCGTCATGTGTGGGCGTTTAAAAATGGAGTATTTGTCGGTAAAGAGTGGTTACCTGATCGTGGAGTGCATGACTGTCGTTTCTACCCATACGAAAGTAAGGAGTTTGCTTGTCTAGACCCGACGATTGTCGCCTGTAAGTATTTCGATCAGCAGTTTGATGATTTTTCTCATATTGAGAACTGGCAAGACATTCCCACCCCATTTTTCGACTCTATCCTGAAGTATCAACAATTCGAACCAGAAGTGTGTCACTGGGCCTATGCGATGGGAGGCCGCCTCTGTTACGATGTCGGCGAGCTCGATAGCTGGCAGGTGATTCCATTCTTCAAAGGTATTGCTGGTTCAGGTAAGTCCACTCTCCTGACGAAGGTGTTTGAGAGGTTTTATGAAAAGGAAGATGTCGGAACCCTTGCGAACAATATTGAAAGAAAGTTCGGTCTTTCTGCGATCAAGGATTCCTTCATGTTCGTCGCCCCTGAGATTAAGGCTGACCTAGCACTCGAACAGGCGGAGTTCCAATCGATTGTATCAGGTGAAAGCGTTTCTGTTGCAGTGAAGAACAAGACTGCTGCTTCAATGGTGTGGACGGTTCCTGGTGTTCTTGCGGGTAATGAAATCCCGAACTGGAAAGATAACTCGGGTTCTGTACTACGTCGTATCCTCGCATGGAACTTTACGAAGCAGGTGCGTGAAGCAGACCCACATCTCGATAAGAAGCTTGAGACTGAACTTCCAATCATCCTTCTAAAATGTGTAAGAGGTTACCTAGATTACGCAAACAAGTACCGCAACAGAGACATCTGGAATGCCGTTCCACCGTATTTCAAGATCATCCAGAAGCAGGTGGCAATGGTGGCGAATACACTCCACAACTTCCTAGAGTCGACAAACATCAAGTATGGCAAGGACTGCTTCGTACCCCAGAAGATCTTCGTACAGGTTTTCAATCAACATTGTCAAGCCAACAACCTTGGGAAGCAAAAGTTCAATCCCGATTTCTATGTGGGACCGTTCAGTTCAAGAGAACTCGAAGTTAGGAATGCTGAAGTAACATACAATGGAGATTATTACCCCAACCAACCTGTCATTTATGGTGTCGATGTAGTGATGGATAATGCCACCTTTTCCAAGGACTATTAAAAAAATCGTGACCAATAGTAATATGAGCCAGAGTGTCAAAGAATTTGTCAGGCAATCTGGCGTTCAGGTTCAGTCACAAAACTCCAACTCAAACTCAAACTCAAACGATGAGTTTGCGAGAGAACTCGAAGAAACCATGCTTCGTAAAGAGCGTGAACGTGCTGCGGGATTTCGTACTCCACCACGCCAAATGCGCCCCATGCCTCGTCAGGTTCAGGTTCCTCAACGTCTTCAGAGGAACTTGGTTAATGATCGATCATATGCTGGTGCGTTTAAACAATTTGAGGATTCTCCATTAGAAAATGAATTTAATGATGTGCAACTCTCTGCAAATGATGAAAAAATGATCGAAAACTTGGTTCAAGAGTTTGATGTACCAGTAGTAACCCCTCTACAATTCAGTAAATTCAACCCAGGTATGTTCAACGCTAATGTTGATTCTGGGTTTGCACAAAAAGATACCGTCATCGATCTTAAAAAAATGCTGGTAAAGAAGTCGCCGCTGCCAAAAACACCTATCGGTGAGGGTCTTTATGTAGAGACACGCGAGATAAAAGGTATTTATGGCCAGTTTCAGACGGGTTTCTCTCATACTCGAAACGCTGGCCCTAAGGGTTCTCTTAATAAAAACTTCGCTAGTGTACAGTTCATGATCACACTTTCCAATGACACCGAAAGTAAGGGGGGTACTGTAAATATTTACCGAAATGGTAAGATTCGATTCTCTGGTGGATTTATCGGAACGAATATCATGAATCAACCCGAACTTCTTCGTCGTTTTATCGTTAATACTTATACAGAGCGCCAACAGTTCTTATATAACCCTTTTACCTATAACAATTTGAGTGGGAAGTTTAGAATCAATGGTCTTTTTAACAGTTTACCTATGATCGCGAGTCGGCAGAGAATGTACGGTATCACAAACATGTCGATCATTGAAGAACTGACACCCTTCCTTTATATACCCATTGAAGGGGCGACTTTGATTTTTTCGAAAAGTGGTAACATTCAGGTTGTAGGTGCGAAAACCCCTGGTAGTATGCTCAAAGGGTACGACACCGCGAAAGATTTAATTGGAAAATTGTATGAAGATGGTCAGGTTACTGTTACTGGGTTTTTTGATAAAGGTGTAAAAGCTGGTAAGTCTATGTCGAAGCCAAAGAAGAAATCTGTTTCACCAAAGAGAAAATACACCAAAAGAAACTCGGATGAGAATCAACGCATGTCAAAAACTGAACTCGTAGCACTTGCTAGGCGCAAGGGTGTTGTCAACTTTAGGATAAAAAACATTAATGGTTCTAGGCTCGCAACCAAAGATGAGATTCGCAATAGAATCAAAAAGCTTTCCAATAAAAAGAATGTGACTTTCAAAAATACTCAAAAGAATGAAAATGTCAGACTCAATGGTAATGGTAATGCATTCAGAGTTGGTCGCAAGATATGTACAGACATGAAAAAGGATGAACTTGTTCGTATCGCTGGGATTCTTAAGATCAAACCTGGTGAGAAAGAAACTAAGAAGACCTTGTGTAAGAAAATTCAAGCTGTACGAAATGATCTATCCAAACCCAAACCCAAACCCCCTCCACCCCCACCTAAACCTAGCAAAAGACAAGTACAACGTACAGTTGCCAATGCGAAACTCGATGTGAAGAAGAGTGAAGTCATGAAAAAGAGGGGTCTCGACGAGAACTCGATTCGCAAAGATATCACCAAACTCTATGGTGAGACTTGGATGAAGAAATATAAACCCAATCTCAACCAGGATGTACGCAATATGAAGACAGCGCTTAACATAATCAATAAGAAGAACAAAACTGGTATCGCTTTCAAAAAGGATATAGACTTGGTAAAGAAGAATGTCGTCAGCCGTTGGAAGATGGAGAGAAGGAGAGAACTTGAAGTGAAATACCTAATGAACATTGTGAGTGTCAATGGTATCGCACTCAACCTTAGGAACAACTATCGTCGTGCGGCTGCCAACTATATCTTGAGTAGGAAGACAGCCCCCTCTAATAGTAGAATGGTTGAATATAGGAAGTATTGGTTAAAGTTTCGAGCGAATGCTAATTCAAATGGGCGTCCTAAAGGAATTAACCGAGCGGTTAGAGTTCGGGTTAACCAAGTATAATCACGGGGTTCGGGTCGATGATGACACACCGGTGAACTCCTGGCTCCATATGGCACGCGAAGAGTTCCTAGATGCCATGATTTATGTAGCTGCTGACTACATACACAAGAATAACCTAAAACGTGATGAAAATGAAGAAGATGATAACAATCTCATCATGCATGTTATTGGTAGGTATACTGAAATGGAGAGTCCCAAGCACAAAATGCTCCTATGGCAACTCTTCAATATGTTGAACTCGATTAGCACTTGATTGTGCGATTCACGATTTTGTTTGGTTCAGCAATTTGTTTGAGATGAATAGTGTGATACGAGAAATCATATTTGGGGAATGTTTCTTTAATTTTATTAGAAATAAGACTAGCTTGAACTATGTAAGGCATACCTGTACACACAGATGTTCGCTCAATTCCGAGAAATTGATCCTCGAGTTGAACAAACATCTTTAGCGCGTCGCGCCCTAGCCCATCCTTGTGCATTTGAAGATACATCTTCTTTGACGCACCCTCACTCACATAGAAGTTTTTGGAACCCTCAACTTCCTCAGACTTTGAACGCTTCTCGTACATCAACGCTAGGAGTATGATCGCAAGGATAATGTAGATCATTTATATTTACGGAGAAATTAGTTTACAGAGGTCATCAATCTTCTGAAGAATATTTTGGAACTTGTAAATCGAATCAACATCTGAGGGCTTGACAATCTCCAACTCAATCTGATAACTCGCCTCCTCCTCAGAGTCCATGTCAGCATTGTCACCCGAAGAGATAGTCATGTCGATACTCAGGTTTTTACGCACGAAGGAGTGACGAGTCTTGCTCCGCTTACGATCCATCTCATACTCCCCAGAGGTGGGGATCTCACGAGCGACACAGAAACGCATATCGAGGGGGTCCCTTTTGAAGTCTTCCTTGATCACACTGATTTTTTGGATCATGGTCTGTTCCCCAGACTCTTCGTCGCAGGTGATACGAACATTGTTCGCATCGTTGTAGTATACATCAGCTGTCGTCATCTTCACACTTTCCCATCCATCATACTTCTTGAGACCCTGGAGCACTCGTTTCCAAGTATCTTTACCAACATTCGTATCAAAGAAGGATCCATTATGTTTTCCGAGACGTATTTCAACCTCGATGTCACCTTCACCCTTGTGGGCTTCGAAAATCGGGAGTACTCTTTCGGTGAGATTCATTTTTCTTAACTTTTTACAAATGCGTCTTTCTCTTAAGCCTTTTTTATACATAAAATTCAATGAAGGGTCTCGAAAATCGTGGAAATACTTGTTATTTCAACACAGCCCTTCAATGTCTATTGCACATCCCCGCTTTGACAAACTACTTCATTAAGGAACCATATAAAGGTGATTGTGCATTCACCCAAACATATGGGACATTCGTGAAGACGTTCTGGACTAAAGGTCAGGACAACGTTGACGTACATTCACTTCTTTTAGAATTTAGAATAAGGTTTCCTCGGTTTAGATCGAACGAACAGCATGATGTACAAGAGACTATATTGTGTATAATCGATATCCTCGAGACTTCGAGACCTGAAATCAAGCATTGGTTCTATGGTAAAAAGGTTCAAGAAACGGTTTGGCCGGGTGGAAAATCATCAAATGAAGAGGACTTTAGCGTTCATTTGATAACATCTGAGGGAAAGGATATGAGTGAAATGCTCAAAAAAAGTACAAATTGGAATGTACTCGAAAACTTTGAAGATACCCAAGGTAATGTGCACAATGTCGCGACAACTCGTATGCTCTTTTCAAAGTTGCCACAAGTTCTCATGGTTTCATTCGATCGCAAGAGTCATGTTCAAATCATAGAAAATATCATCATCGACAAGTATGAATACAATCTCATCGCGAGTGCTGTACATGTCGGTATTCAAAATGATGGTCACTATGTGGGGATGATAAAGCGTAGAAACAAATGGTTTTTGGCGGATGATGACAGTGTTCGAGAACACCCACTTCCTGACGAGGCTGGATTCTATTTCATGGTCTACAATCTAAAAACTCCTTCATCTTAATATTCTCTTTGATGTTCACGATGGTTCGGTAAAATGTTCGGCGGTTATTGGGGTGTGTCTTATCCGTCCTCCTCTTTAGGGGTTTCCACCACATCGGCTCTTCCCAAGTTACATATTTACATTCAACTATGGCACCATCTTCGAACCAGGGTTCATCTTCCATACGATTGTGAGGAATCTCACTCTCAAAATAAAACTTCCCCTTTTCCTGTACATACAGACGCCATGATGGTATACCTGGTTTAAACCCTGGTGTTTCTCTCGAAGGTTCTCTCTTCATGAGAAAGTCCACTGTATTCTTCTCTTGTGGCTTCCATTTGAACATTGTCTCATGTGTTCCAATACGTATCGGATCATTGATAGGGGTGAACACGAGACCGTCAATCTTCTGATCAACTGTTGGGAGATACACATCCATGAACGTCTCAAAATCTCTCATATGATGAAACGTCTTGCACTTGAGACGATATTGGTCTGATTTCATATAGATCACAGACTTCATCAAACCCCTCGCGGCATCAAGGCGTTCTGTGAGATTCTTGTTCCACACAGATTGTCCCGCCACAAGGACAGCATCATAGACCATCAGCGTCCCTTCATAAAGTTCACCATCAAGAATCGTTCCATCATATACATTCTTCTTCAAATTGATAGGAACTTCAAACATATTAAAAGCCCGATTGACAAATAGACATTTTCGTTTTCCTTCATACGTGAGCGCAACCATCATGTGTCGTTCTCCATCCGTCTTTTCACAGACTACATAATCACCCCCTTTGAGTATAGGGAAATGTCTATGTTCGATCGAGATTGGCTGTGGTCCAGGAAAGTACTCTTTACTTCCCCATCGAGCATGTATAAAGTCTATGACATATTTGTGAAGTGGGGTGGACATGTTTTATGTTCAACCTTAAACTTTAATTTACTTTGACACCTGCGGCGTTGAGAATATTACTGATACATTCATGCGTATAAGTCATTGTCAACTTAGCTGCCGTAAATGCATAAACTTTAACACCTTGTTGTAAAAGTTTCTGAAACATATCTGGAGCCAGTTTCCAGTTTCCAGTCTTCTTATCTTTGATATTTTTCAAAACATTATTTGTGTTCATCATCCACGCTTTCGCTGTGGTTGAATCAACTTTACGAATATCTTTAGAAATTGCACTACCTACAACCGTGTCAAAGTGAAGCCCCATCTGTCCAACTGGTTCGGTGGAATTTTCTCGAACCTTCTTTTTAAAAAGATCCCAATCAATACCATCCTTTACACCTGGAAACACTAGGCACCCTACACCATCGTGTGGTTCAAAAAATTGATTCATCGATTCATCATCCATATTAATACCAAAATCGATGAAGATGATACGATCGTGAGATTTCATATAACTTTGAATTTTTTCAATCTTATCCAATGTGTCATCATTGACATACTCAATTTTATTATCCACTTTTCTTTCGAGACATTTCATAGTCATACGTAAAACGGTATGAAGTGTTTTCACATGACAGGATTTAGATCGAGTGACTATGATTGTCACAAGCTTCATAGCTCAGTCTATACTCTAAGCCTTAAGCCTATCATTGAGACATCCAGAAAAGGGTAAGTTTCCGACATGCCCAAGTGTGGTATTCACATCGGCATAAATTTTCCCATCGGTTTGTTGCCAACGGCGACAAAATGCGTAATCCTCAGAAAGGTATCTACGATTCGTTGGATCAATCATACAATCAAAGCAGGCATGATAATCATCAAAGTCTCGGTTTTGGTGATCATTCTTACACCACAGGTCTGGAAACTTTTCCTCTAGGGTTTTGAATACCGACCTCTTGATAACCATAAATCCTGTGGGTCCGTCGAGAATTTCGATGAATCCATTCTCAATAGGGCGGTTGTTTGCACCAAAGTTGATCACGAGACTTGAGGAAAGCATGGACATATCACGGTCGTCACCCCTCTTTACAGCATTTGCAGCTTGATCCCACATGACAACCTTCTTTGGGTAACACGCGACGGAAACATCGTGTCCAGAATTAACGAGACGCACGACCGCTTCGGGGTCGAAATGAACATCTGCATCAATAAACATGAAGAGTTCACAATCAGTCTTTTGCATAAAACGTCCTACAGCTACATTACGAGCACGGTGTACGAGAGATTCATTTTCAGTCGTGTCGAGATAGAGTTGAATTCCTTCTTTTATTAAAAGTAGTTGAAGTCTAATAATACTAGTCATATACTTTTCCAAGCATAATCCACCATAACAGGGTGTTGAAAGAAACAACTTCTTCATATACTATTTTTCACACGTAGCCTCTAAGTATTTTTTTATAATCACCTCAATCTTATTCAGTGTCGGAATGGACACTGAACATTTCTCACACATTTCATTTTTCGTCACTTTATCTCCTAGTACGATGTAAATAATCGCAGAAGCCACACTGTTTGGAGTCTTACTCATAAGATCTACACAGTCCTCTGTGGCATTACACATTTTGTTACATCCGAGGCGTTCTTCTCGTGTGACACTGAAAGAATTTAGAAGTCGTTGCATCACATCAAACGCTTTCGTCACATAGTTCTTTTTGGTCGCACCGAGAATATTGTCTTTGAATATTTGGGTTGTTCGACTTACATCTTTGGATTGAATACCAAACATATCCGCAATTTCTTTAGTTGTTCGAGGAATTTGGGCAAGACGACATGCGTAAAGTACACAATTCGCCTTGATACCTAGACGCACTGCACCACGGGTCAATTTTTCACCATTGAATTTCCTGTACATCATCTTTGCATCTTTGAGTACCGAATCTGGTAAAGTGTGACACGCTTCATCGATGTCTTTGTACGCATGGAAAAGAGATCGATCCTTATGATTCATAGACATATGAAAGTTAATCTTCGCCATCCTCTTGTTTTCGTACGTAGATCCACGTTGTGTCGCGATGACAGTTCCTTTGCCCCAGTTCTGTGAAAAGAGTTCTGGGTTTGCATTTGGGTTGCCACATCTCGACGGGTCATTCACTTTTCCGTCATCGGTCACACCACTGGTCCATTCTGCGGTATCATCCACAAAATAGGAATCAACGAGTCCACATTCTGAACATGTTGGTAATCCTTCTCTGGTGATAACTTTTACACTTGAGCATTTTTTACATAAATGAGTATTCACTGGCTTTTCATCGGGTTTCTTTGGTAATAGGGCGTCCAGTTCGGACCATATAGTTGCTAGCATTGTTTTTGAATGTAGCAACCTTTTTTAGACTTTCAAAAAACGCATCACTGACTTAGGCGTCTGACACGACTTTCGATGAGATCGATAGTTTCCTTGAAACTCTTTCCACCAGAAGTGGTGGGTTCCCATTCATTCCATTCTTTATCAATCGCTTTATGACCAGGGGGTAAGGCAATATCTTGACCTACGACTTCACTATCAGAGACGACAAAGCCTTCGAGGTCGGATTCGTCTTCAGCACCCTCATCATATAAGTCACTGTCACTGTCTTCGACATCGATTTCACTGTACATTGCAAATCTGTTCATACCGAGGGATTTCATTTCAAGATCAGAGAATGTTGTTCCACTTGGGTAGTGTTCCATCAAACTTTCATAAGGTGCGGGAGAAAGAGTCTCGGTTTCCAGTTCGTATACACAAGCATTCTTATAAAAAAGTTCAGTGGGGTTGAGATATCTCAGGCCGAGAGTATTGCCAGTGTTCATACCAACAATCCCGTACATTTCGTCTTCTACACCATCTTCGTTAACTAGTACTTTGACTATATCATTTTGATTTATTTCAGAGGGCACAATCATGCTTAGAGTTTTCAACCAAAAAAATATAAGGGATAATATCACAGATGAAAGTTACTATTTATTCGAAGGAAGGCTGTCAGTATTGCGACCACGCGAAGACCCTGTGTGAATCGGAGGGTCTCGACCACGAAAAGGTAATGGTGGACAAAGAAGAACTCCAACGGTTATGTGGTGACAACATAACAACCTACCCTCAAATATCTATCGACGGACGTCACATCGGAACATACTTTGATTTTCAAGACTACATGGAAGATGAATACGAACCAATTCTCGCCCCCACCCTAAACAGATTCACTGTCTTCCCCCTGAAGTATCCAGATCTCTGGGAACTCTATAAGAAGGCTCAAATGTCCAATTGGACTGCTGAAGAGGTAGATATATCTAAGGATATGGACGACTGGAAAACACTCAATGATAATGAACAGAAGTTTATAAAGTATATCCTGGCGTTTTTTGCTGGGTCCGATGGAATCGTTTTTGAAAATATTAATAACAACTTTGCTGATGAGGTGCAAATATCTGAAGCTCGCTCATTCTATGCCTATCAATCTCACAATGAAATGGTTCACGGTGAGACCTACTCCAAACTTATCGATAAATATATCAAAGATCCTATTGAAAAGAAACAACTCTTTGAGGCTATTCAAACTGTACCCTGTATCGAAAGAAAAGCCAACTGGGCTCTGAAATGGTTCGACACATCTCGCCCATTCGCTGATCGTCTCTTCGCTTTCGCTTGTGTCGAAGGCATCTTCTTTTCTGGAAGTTTTTGTGCCATTTACTGGCTAAAGAAAAGAGGACTCATGCCTGGTCTCTGTTTTAGTAATGAGCTCATCTCTCGAGATGAAGGGCTTCACCAAGAGTTTGCTGTCGAATTATTTAAACAACTCCGTAACAAACCGTCGACGGAGACACTTCATACAATCATCAAAGAGGCTGTCGAAATTGAGAAGAACTTCATTTTAGATGCGCTTCCATGCAAACTGATTGGCATGAACTCCGAAAAGATGTCAGAATATATCGAGTACGTTTCTGATCGTTTACTTAAACAGATTGGTCAACCCCCAATTTGGAACTCCAAAAATCCTTTCGACTTCATGGAAAATATTTCCCTAGATGGGAAGACAAACTTCTTTGAGAAGCGGGTGGGTGACTACGGAAAGATGGATGACACCTCAGATGAAATCGGTTTCGATGAGGAGTTTTAAACATTTTGCTATCAATTTACAAAATTGACTGGAAAATGCTGTTATTTAATTGAAAAGGACCCCATCCGAGGACACGTCCATGGGCTCTAGGGTACGACCACTGTTGGTCAGTTCGATTTGGGGTTCACCGAAATCGGGTTTGGGATCGGGTGCATCAGCCATGCTAGGGGGGGCAGCCACAATAGTCTTGGTACCACATCCACATCCACTCTTCTTCTTTTTACCACCACAGCCACAACCACCACCTTCCTTCTTGATGTTCATCATACCCCAAACAACGAGGATGAATACGAGGGTGTGTACGAGGAGACCCAGAGTGGAGGGGCACCCAGTGGGGGTGGAGATCCAAGAACCCAAGATTCGCCTGACGATGCGGAAAGTCTCGGGGTTCGCAACGACGAAAAATGTGAGACCCGAGATGATGGAAATGATTAACTTTTCTTGCTGCTTCTTACCATTGCAGCCACAGCCACAGTCTTTAAATAGACCCATGATTACTTTTGATATATATCAACAAAAAAAATAACTTAAAGTCGAACCACCTAATATAAATATAACCAACCAACAATGTCGCTCTCTATTCAGCAATCTACCGAATTCTCTGCCTCCTCTGTGCAATTCTCGAAACTTCGCAAAAACAAAAATGGCGGTAAAGCCGTCTACCTCAACGCCGGCGACAACAAGAAACTCTACATCCAGTTTCCTTTCATGCGTTCTCCTTACGGTATGAGCGCCTTCACTGATGAAGGTACTGGACGCACTTCCTACTCTCTCGATCTATCTTTCGATAGTGACAACGCTGAGGCTATGGAAGTTCACGACAAGCTCAAGGAACTTGACGATATCATCGTGAACACTGTAGCTGCCAACTCCAAAGAGTGGCTCGGTAAGGAGTTCAATGTAGCAGTCCTCAAGGAGGCGCTCTACAAGCCTATGATCCGCCCTGGTAAGGAGCAGTACCCCTCTACTATCAAGCTCAAGATCCTCACCAAGCCTGACGGCACCTTCGTACCAGAGGCGTATTCTATGACTAAGCAGTCGGTCTTACTCGACACTGTTGAGAAGGGGCAGAAGTGTATGGCGATCGTCGATCTCAACCAGATCTGGTTCATCGATAACAAGTTCGGTGTAACAATCCGTCTCCAACAGGTTCTTCTCGAGCAGTCTGCGAAGCTTCCCTCCTTTGCTTTCCAGGGTCTCAATCTTCCCGATGAGGAAGTTGATGTTGAGGTCGAAGAAGATGAAGTCGACGAGGTTGATGACCAGTAAATAAATCCAAGTTCCGAGCCCTAATGGACTCGTCCTAAAATTCCTCATTGGTAAGATGAAACAATCTTCTTACGAATATAATAATGAACGCTCAGGTGAAGAAACTTCTTAGGGGTAAGAAGGCGTGTGCTCCTGCGTCACACCTCTGGTTGAAAAGGGAAAATGGTTCAATGACCAAGGGAGCTGTAAAAATTGGTGAAGGTAAGTACGGTAAAGTGTATCGTGGGTGTGTAGATGAGGGGTGTGAAAAGTACATCGTCTATAAAGAAGTCAGACTACCTTCACTGA
>Ga0222688_1000173_pt1 | contig 18105 bp, 18 predicted proteins | sample AntAcemetage1165_FD_181151 | JGI IMG/M metagenome (GOLD analysis project Ga0222688, IMG submission 181151) | Saline water microbial communities from Ace Lake, Antarctica - #1165 | ecosystem: Environmental > Aquatic > Non-marine Saline and Alkaline > Saline | place: Antarctica: Ace Lake... | reverse complement strand
ATGAGGGTCAAGCTCCTCGTGGAACTTGCCGTGGAAGGCGGAGTAGTCTGCGGAGTTGATTAAGGCGAGGTTAAGTTTTCCTTCAGCATGTAGAAAGTGGGTCATTGTATATACTTATATAAAGATAATCTTTTAAGTTGTTTTGCTTATATAAGTATTGTCTATTTATAAATCAATTTTGTTTAGAATGATACGATGGAAAGTAAATAAAAATAGGGGAAATCTGCCCTTAATTTTTACTATTCAGGATTTCCTAAATAGTAAAAGTTTTGTTGGGTTTTAAATTTTAAATCCCTAAATAACCAAAGTGCTTGGTCGCATTTCTCTCAAAGTTTCTATTGTTTGTTCTTTGCGGGGTTTCAATACCTCCTTGTAGTATTCCCTACGCTTTTTGAGGAAATCGTCGTATCGGTCGGGTTCGATTTTCATTTTCGCTAAATATCTCGTCTGTTTTTCTTTCATTTTTTCACTATTCTTTTTTTGGTATTTCGCCACATTCTTTAAATGCGACTGATACATCTTTTCGGCAGCAGTAAGAAGGGGGGACGGCAAGGGTTCATTTTCGTTTTCCATATTTTCGCTTATAGTATATACTTATATAATTATTCCTTTAAGTGGTTTATATATAAGTATTATCCGTGAGTGTAAGGTGTAGGGTGTAGGGTCTGTTTTAGTTAGTTATATTTGAGACAGCCTCCCAAGCCCATTCTGTATAATAAAACATTATAAGCACCCTACACCCTACACCTTACACCTTACACTTTTGTAAGACGAACGAAAACACCCAAGCAGTCAAACACAGATAGAAGATGATGACCCCTCTCGTCTCTCTTCCTTCTCTTCTTCCTTCTTCATCTCTAACGAGATTTCTTTTACTATATCGTGCGTGATAACATCACCCGCCAGTCCAAAAACGCTCTCGGCGGTCTTTCTATCCTTTTCCAACTTTGCGGAATGATGAGGTCTAATGGCGTAGATATTACAAGCACGGAACAGCAACTTACGACCGCTGAACTTTTCCGCTCCAAAATGGTAGATGTTTCTGTCTCCTGATTTACACACCTCCTCAATATCGTCTTCCTCAACCCCTTCAATCGTCCCTAAATATTTCACGAAAAAGAAGCCGTCTTTGTTTTTCAGTTGTATATCCACCACACAACCCACGAAATCCCAACCTGACTTGCTATACCATTCGCTCACGGCGAGTTCCTCCCCCTTGAAATCACACGCCCAAGAAATCGTTGTTGTTTTGCCTAAATCTCTGCCTTCTTCCATTATAATCTATAATGAGAAAAAAATAATCTAATTAATTCCAAAAGCCATTATCCACTAAACTAACAAATCTACCTCTACCTTGAAACGGGGGTAAATTACTATCGCCTTTTATCTTCTGCTTTAATTGTATCTGCTTCCGTAGATTTTCAGGGGCAATCTCGTCAGGAGTTAAGGGAGTGTTCTTACTTACCCGCTTCGTGGGTCGATACACAGGATAATCTTCTTCCCCTGCTATATTTTCCCAGTTCTCTTTAAACCAACCCGCAATACCCTCTTTGCTCGGCTTCTTTCCGCTATAAGTCCCTCCCATATCTTTATACTTCTTTACAATAAACCCGCTCTTATAAGCACTCGGTTTAGAATATTTTTTGTCTGCTAATTGTTTCGCTTTTGCGTATAATTCAGGGTTATCAGGAGTAGGTGTTTCGTCCCCTTTTCCTCCACCCGCCAACCCTCCTCCAAATCTAGAAATCATCTTATTATACAGCGTCTCAATCTCTGCGTCCTCCCTCGCTCGTTCTGTCGCTGTTAGCATCGCTCTCCTCTTCTTCTCTTTTTCGTCCCTTTCCTTTTCCTCCATTTCCCTTTGTCTTTTTCTCGCCTCTGCTTCATCTCGTTCTCTTTTCTCCTTTTCCACTCTCTGTCTTTTTTCAAAAGGGTCGTCTTCCATCATACCCCTTATTTCTTTTCCTCTTCGCTCTCGCCCTTTCCATATTGCCTTATTCACTTTATTCCCTAATTTCTTTTTCAGTCCTTCAATATCAGTCCGTGCTTCATTTATCCCATCTACAAAATTGGGTATTTTCGGTTTGCGGAACAACTCATATTCCGCTGGGGTTAATACTTTTCTCTCTATCGTTTCCAGTCCCTCATATGTGGGCGGGTCTTTCCCGAATATTTCAACGGCTCTTTCTTGATATTTCCCTTTCGGCTCAAAACTCTCCTCCCTCTTCCCGAAGCCTATCTCGTAAGGGTCTTTCTCAAAGTTCTTTAAATACTCCTTCTCGTTGTCTATTATATAGTTCCTTAATTTGTTGTATATAAGTGTAAATCTCGCAATTTCCGCCGCTCTGTTTCTATTTCTCATTTCGGTCGTCCTTATAACATTCAGGTCTGTATCGTGTTCCCATATTTCCTTTTCAACTTCGGTCATCGTCCCCTCCTTGTTTTTTTTACTCATTTCCTCTCGTTTCTTCTTGTTAGAGGCAATGGTTTTCAACCTTTTCGCTTCTTTTCGCTCCTCGTCGGTCGCATACTTGCTGGGGCGACCCGCCTTCTTTTTCTCTGCGGGAGGGTCTATTGCCTCCGCCATCGCTACTGCGTCGTCTTTTAATTTTGTGAAATTATCCACGATTACCCCTTTCTTCTTCGTCTTTTTACTATCCTTGTATGCTTGTTTGATGGCGGGGTCTTTAATGGCGACCATATAAGTCGTGTCGTTCTTCTTCGCCCAATCCTTCACAAAGTCAGTCCATTCATTCCCCTTCTTCTCTTCAGCCAACATCTATACTAACCCTAAAGATAATAAATCCCCTATTTTTTTAATTAAATCCATCGTATCATTCTGTATAAAATTGATTCTCTTTTATACTATACTTCTATAAGCAACAACAACAACAAAAGATGATGAAATCTTACGAACAAATGAGCCAGAACAATCCTTATTCCGCCGAGTATGTCGCATGGGCGAAGGAGGAAGTGAGCGACAAGAAGAAAAGGAGTATGATGACTACAGACACCATCACCAACCCTGACGGTTCTACCACAATCCTGTATTCACAAATGAATACCAAGACCAACAATGACCGTATTGACGGACACTTCTGGATTGAGGACTTGAATGGAAAAATGGTGAGCGATTGTGGGTTCAGCACCTATCAACACAATCTCCCGTGTTTCAAAAACCCTCATCGCTACAATGCCGAGACAGATTTTGTCGTGTATCAACCTTGTCCTGACGCAAATATGGAGCTGGAAATCATCAAACGCCATTTGGAGATGAAACTGTTATCTTGGGGTAAAAACACATGCGGAGAGTTGGATTCTCGCACCGACGAGGAGCGGTTCAAGAGTGTCGCAACACAGATGTGGGTCAACCGTGCTACGATGCTCTCCACTGGATTTGACTGTCTCCAAAATGCCGTATGCGAATGGGTTGTTCGTGGCGAGGACAAATGCCGTATCCGTTTCGGTTGTGCTGGGATTGTCCGCCCAAGAGTAGACACAGTGTTCTGGTTCTTCGGTCATTTAGACAACACCGAATACGGTGAGTGGATAGTCAAGGACGCAGTGAGTGCTGACGGAAAATACGAGAAATCCGTAAACCACAGCCGAGTGATGTGTATCGCAGAAGTCCCTAATGCGATGAAAGTGATGGGAGAACGAGCCATCAAGCAGAGCGTCTTTAATGCCGCAAAGGAACTCGTCCGCAAACGCAAAATGGAGAAGGCAGACAATGCGGCAGACAAGGCGGCAGACGCATTACTCGCAGAGTGGGACGATGAGGAGAAGAAACCCAAGCAGAAAAAGCAGAAGACAAACAACAAGAAGAGATGAGTGTTTAGAGATAGATAGTTTAGATTATTTAGGATTTTGGTGTAAGTTAAATAAAATAAGGAGGTTTTTTTTAATGTGGGGATAATGTATAAGAATGAGTTTAGAAAACAGTTGTGCTAATCCTGCTTTCCCTATACCCGAATATTATTTTCCACACCGTTTTTCTAAATAATCTACGAGAGGAGTTTTCCCCGCTCCTGTTAATTGAAACCCATCTCTTATCTTGGGTAGTGATTTAATTATCTGTTTCAGTTGTTTCTTGGTTAATTTCTCGTAGGATTTCCGTTGGAATGTAGGGGTGCTGGGTGTTAGGTCGGCTCTGCCTCTTCCTATCTCGGTATTCACTCTATCTAATACCCCTGTGCCGTGTTCGGTAAGTAGGTTGAGTGATTTGGACGGAATGGTAAAATCAGCGTCTAACGCTCCCTTTATTGATACGGGGTCAAGAGTGGTTCTAATATTCGTCTCGTTCTCTTTTTGACCAAAGTCTTTATTATAAGCGTCCCGACCAATCCCTGTTGCCTTGTTTAAAGTAATGATTTCATTACTATCCCCACCGACATCACTCGCTATTTTTCCGCCGAGTGAATGACCGAGAGTGGTTATATTTTTCGCACCATATTTGCCCTCTGCTTTTTTCTGTATATCTTTGGAATGTTGGAAACGCTTGGTCGAGGACATTTTAAACCCCAACGCCATTTTTAGATTATTACCCCAGTCGGTCAGGTCTTTTGTCCCACGATGGATTACTACTGCTTTTTTGGTGGCGGGGTCAAAATAGACGGATACTCTCTCACCCGAAAGGGAATTGTCCCTAACATACCCGTCTATATTCTGTGGTGCTTTGCCCTTGTTTGCGTAAGATGCGTCTAAAAATTGTTTGATAGATTTACTCGCCATCTTTCCGCCGCTTAATTCCTCCATATATTCACCTCTCCCTACCAAATTATACGGGTCATACGGGTCATTCGGGCGATTTGTAGGGCATCGACGCTCCATCTCCACAAAAATCCCCTTTTTTGCTAACGCTCTCAATTGTCTTATATTTTGTTCTGCTGCCTGTAATCTTTGAACTGCTTGTGGGTCGTATTCGTTTGTGGGGTCGGCGAAACGGTTGAATTCCTTTGCGTGTGGATTTCTGTCTCCCGAATGGACGATAAAAGATAAATCTTTAAAAAGACAAGCGTTCATTCTCCCTTTGATACCCTCGTTAATGTAGGTTCGCATAGCGGCGGCTTCTCCTTTCTGTTGGGCTGATGCTCCGCCGTCCATCTCTTGAACAGACATTTGTATTGGTTCTTTGTTCTTATCCGCTTGAAATAATACCATTTATATTATATCAACATATTTAAAATAACTGAAAAGTTCTAAATTAAAGGAAACGAGAGGGCATATGACCGCTCATTCTAATTTGAGTTCCGTATCCTCCTCCGTATCTCCCCCCCGAGGTCTCTTCTATATCCACTAGCATATCCCTCATCACACCCTCCACTTGCCCCCTATCTTTTGCTGCCGCCTTCGCTTCCCTCTTCTCTCTTGCTTCCTTTTGTCTTTTGGTTTCCTTCTTGGGTGTTGCTGGTGTTGCGGGTGTTGCGGGTGTTGCGGGTGTTGCGGGTGTTGCGGGTGCTTTTTCCTTCGCAGGACGGCGTTGTGGTTGCGGTTTTCCTGACGGGGTTGTGCCGAAAGCCTCCCCAACAGAACCCGTTCCCATATCTCCCTGTAATCCCTCCAATCGTTGCTGTAAAAGCATTAAATCAGTTTTGAATGTTGAAAGGACGGAGCGGAAGCGGTCAAGAACATTTTGGTCTAAAAAGTTGGTGGAAAGTTGGTCAATCTCCATTACTGCTGCTACAATTTGGTCGTTTAGACCGCTGATAGTCTGCTGTTGCTCTGTTGGAAATATGCTAATAGATGGGACTTGTTGGGTCATATAATTCAAGAGTAATTTGGTTGCTTTTAATACGGCACTTGTTCCGCCGATGAAGCGGTCAATCGCTTTGCTTCCCACCCCTTGCGGTGCTGTGTGTCCTAATTGAAGTTGATTAGATATTTCGCCCAAAGAAACGAGGATTTCCACCATCTTTTCATACACAAAAGTATATTTGTCCTGTAAATCCCCTACAAGTCCAATCGTGGTTTCAACCCCCTTGAACCTGCGTTTGTTTGCGGCAACGACTTTTTTATTCACACGACGGAGAGAGTTTAATTCTTCTGCGTTTGGGTCTAAAAATTGAGGCATTATACTATACCTCTATATAATATAATACTACTAAATCTATTTAATTTTGTCTGCCGACGGCTTTTTTAGAAGTGTATGGTGTAGGGTGTAGGGTCGCTCCAACCTTTTATTATAGAGAATGGGTCGGGGGCTGTTTCAAATATAACTAACTAAAACAGACCCTACACCCTACACCCTACATTTTCATTTTTTATACAGACCCTCTTCTTTGACGATTTGCGATGCTCTTATCATCTTAACGCCACGCTCCGCCATTACTTTTTTGACGATGGCTGCTCGTGCGGCACGACCCCCGCCCGATACTGCTCTCGTAGCCTCTCTTACGACAGATGCCTTCAAGTCGTCGGCAACCGCTTTCAACGCCTTTGCTCCACGCTTTTTGACCTCCCTAACCGCCTTTGAACCCATCGTCTTTGTGAAATCAATTGCGTCTTTTAGACTAACTCCACCGCTTTTAACTCCGCCGACTTTGCGTTTTTTCACCGCTGACCCGAGTTGGACTTTTCCGTCCGCATCTAAAAAAGCACCCACCATCGCCCCCCCCACTTTGCGTCCTGCTCCCAAAAAGGGCAAGACAATAGGAGCAAGGTCTTTTGCTACGCCGAGCGTTCCAGTAAATCCCTTTACAAACCCTTTTCCAAAGTCTTTCCAAAAAGAACCTCCGTGTAGCGTCTTCATCGCCTTCTCGACCATCAACACTTTATCAGCCATTTTGGAGCGTCCTGCTCCCATTATTAAAGGGGCGACAATAGGGGCGAGTTGTTTTACGACATTAAAAGCATCGCTTAAAAAAGAACCTCCACGCATCAGTTTTCTATTGAACGCGGCTAACTTTTTGATGTCGGCAGGTTTGAGTGCCGCCGACGCTCCGCCCATCACCTGCTGGTAGAGGTCGTAAGCCTCCTTGCCCGTTTTCGCAATAGCACTTGCGTCCTTTATTCCCTTACTCGCCTTTTTCACTAAACTACCGAGATTAAATCCTCCCGACGGAACGCCTCCCGACATTACGCCTCCCGACGGAACGCCTCCCGACATTACGCCTCCCGACGGAACGCCTCCCTTCAATAATGGGGCGACAAGAGGGGCAACTGTTTTTGCGACACTTAAAGCATCACTAAAAAAAGAACCTCCAACAGCACCGCCCACTCCTGCGTATTTGTTGCGACCTCCTCCGCTTGAAACGGCGAGACCTGCGTTCATATTGAGGGGCGGGTATGCGGATGAAGTGCCGTTGAGAATAAACTTGGCTGGGGCGACCCCCCCTGTAAGTATTTGCTGAACCGATGCGACCTTTTCGGGGTCGTGGAAACTATCGGCGTTCCTAAATCCCATAGGTGTAGGGTCATACTGGTAGCGGTTCAAGTGAAAGTTCTTCTGCTCCATTTCGCTTAAAGTCTTGACCAACGCTCTGTTGTAGGGAGTGTTGTATGTGATGTTTGCTTGGGGCATCTTTATATAAATACAACATATTTTAATTGATACGCATATTAATTAATTAATATGTCTATCTAAATATTCCTTAATAATTGTCTGCCGACTGTCTGCCGACGGCTTTTTTAGAAATGTAGGGATGTAGGGTGTAGGGTCGCTCCAACCTTTTATTATAGAGAATGGGTTGATGGGTGGTTTCAAATATAACTAACTAAAACAGACCCTACACCCTACACCCTACATTTTCATTTTTTTAACGACACATATCGGCAAGACGAGATGCCCCTCCGTGAGCCATTCCCCCGTGAGCCATTCCCCCGTGAGCCATTCCACCCGAAGACACGCCACCACGAGGCATCATCATACCGCCACGCTTCTCGCAAAATCTCTTCACTATCCCGTGTAGAGGCATATTGAGTAGATTACCTCCCACCATACGGGCGACTTCGGCAGATTTCATCGCCGATGCTTGTTGCGATGATTTGGCTGCTAATACGGTCTCCTTTGTAAGAATTCCAGTATAAATAGCAGACACGCCTTGCTGTGTGGTGAGGATACCGCTATTCACACAGATAGTAATAATTTCAGGGGTAATATTCGCACCACCCGTAGCAGAGATAGTATTGGTTGCTCCAATTTGGAACTGGAAATTATAATTGCCTAAACTTCCACAGGACAGGAAATCGGGGAGTGATAAATCGTAAGCAGGGTTGATGATAAGAAGAGAACCCGTAGTATTCACAGCAGCACCCTTGCCCGTTCCACCGACAGCAGCACTCGCAACACCGCTAAACTCCAACCAAGATTGAGTAGAGCCGTTTCTAACGGACATACGCCAAAGGTCGTAAGCAGAGGCGGAGGACAAGAGACCCGATTGGTTGTTAAGATTGATGGAAACATTATTGATAGTGAAGAACACAGATGCGTCCTGAATGGTTTGCTGGGACATCGGCTTTCTAACATTAATGATAAAGAGGTCGGGGATTTGATTGATTTGAAGATTGGAACTGGTGAGAGTAGCGGACGCTTGTGGGGCAACAGAGGTCGTGTTGGTAGATGAGGTCAAATAACGGGGGAAGTCCATATAAGGCACTACATTCTTGGTCTCAATTAGGTCGCTGGGTTGAGTGGAAAGGAACTTCAATAACATCGCAGGGTTTGAAGGTTGGTTCAATATCGCAGAGATGGTAGATGTGGAAGTAAAGCCGTTAGGGTTGGCGGCTGTTCCAAGAGCAATAGAAGTGATGAAACCAGTAGAACTGCTAAACAATCTCTTACAAGTAGCATCAATATTGAAAGTGAAAGTCATATTGTTAATACCGAGAAGACCCTGTTGGTTGAACTCGGGGTTGCCGAAGATGAAAGGGGACAGGAACAGGGGTTCAGCGACGATGGTAGAAATCTCAATCACCCAAGTATCCAAAAGGTCGGTGGATTGAAGACTGGCGTCCGTCAATCCAGTTTCGGTAATGGTATGGACGACATTAATAGCCACGGGGTGTGCTCCACGAGGCACTTGGTCAATATCGTAGGAAGCATTACCGTATCCAGCAAGGGGGTTGTTGTTTGTTCCTACGGCATCGCTGAACCGAGCGTATGCTTGGTCAGGCAAAGAAGGAGTAGAAGAATTGTAGCGATACAATTCACGAGAGTTATTCATTCTTAAAAGAGAAGGGAGAATATCTTGAAGATTGACGGAAACGGCGGTGTTGTTAATTTGTGCTGTGGCGGTAGTCATCAAAGAGGCAAGTGGGAATGCCTGTAAAGCATCTGTCGCACCGTAGTTCAAAGCGAAAGCACCGTCTGGGACACCCGTAGCGGTAAGAGTGAAACTCAACCCTGATGTAATCAACATATCACGCCCAATAACTACATTTTCGCTCGGCACTTGGATTGAATAAATAAGCGAGGAGTTGGAAGCCGAAGTGGCTGGAAAACGCTGGAAAGTGGTTTGGGAAGCCCCTGATTTGACGGCAAAGTCTAAATCGCTGGTGATGTCGCCAATCACACTATCTCGAACTAAAACTGTTTTAAAGTCGCTCATCTTTATAATATATACTACGATAATAAATATTATAAAAAGAAATAATTGCCCGTCGCCTAAATACTCCGCCCCAATTCTAAAAAATGAAAATGTAGGGTGTAGGGTGTAGGGTCTGTTTTAATTAGTTATATTTGAAACAGCCCCCGACCCATTCTCTATAAAAGAAAGTTGGAGCGACCCTACACCCTACACCCTACATTTCTAAAAAAGGTTAGCCGTCGGCAGACAGTCGGCAGACCCTCTAATCACTCGCCTTTCGATTGTATGCCCCTTTTTTCAAGAATGCGACTTTAATGGTTATCGCCTCGCCACTCGCCAGTCTAAAAGGATTTAGTCTGCCGAACTTGTCCCTCCAATATACTTGAATATCTATATTGCTTAAAGGTCGGTTTCCGTAAAGAGTTATCAATCGGTATTCGCTCGTAGGATTATAAGTAAGATTGGGTTTGTATTGCCCAGTATCACTCACTAAATCTGTGATGATATTCGCAAAATCGCTGTTATTTCCTCCTAAAACTACCTGTTGGGAGTTGTTAATCACGAGGGGGGTGGATACTTGATTTGGTTGAATAGGGAGGGTATTGGAGGTGAATACCAAACCCACGATTGGACTAAAATTGGCGATTGTGGAATACTCCTGATAAATCTGCGTAGAAGTCCAAGTAGCAGGGAGAGGAGCAGTTGGAACGGGAAAAGGAGTGATAATTCCGTTATTAAGACCTCCAAGATTAAAGGGGGTAAATAGAAAGTTCTTCCCGACCAAAGACGGGGCATACCCTAAATACTCTGCTGGGAAAGAGGGGAAAAGCCCGTAAAGGGGAGCATTAAAAAACAACCTGATAGGGGCGTATCCAGCAGGAGGAATGGGGTAAGTAGCCAAAGGGAAATAAAAGTTATAACCTGCCGTATCAAAATACAACACAGCACTATCGCTACTACTGTCCCAAGTCATTACGGGAGCGAAACCTGATGGGAGAGCCGCACCCCCTGCTACTACAGCCGCTTCAAGGGCGGCAAAGGCGGTTTGTAGGGCGGCATTCACCAAGAGAGGTATCACAGAATAATTATACACCTCGTAATAACGGTTTGCGTTGTTTTGAATACCATTTGCGGTCGCACTTGGAGGGGGTGGAAGAGGTGCTGCTCTGTTTTGTGGGAAGAACCTTAAAAAGGTCTCTCCTGATGTGTAAGTAGTCAGGGTTGCTGGGTCTTCCCATTCCAATTGGAGAGAGTATATGGTTAAATCTCTGTCTCCCTGATTGGGTTGGATAACGGGAATAAACACGGGCAGTGTCCCCGTCTCCACAGTAAATCGCAAGATACTTAAATAATAGTCTTCGGGGTTCATTATAAAAGGGCTGCTACGCTGTTCGTTAAAGTAGAACACGGGTGGTTCAGTAATAGTGGATTGTAGATTACTTACCGTTATATCAAAATAGATTTGGTCAGCAGAGGCAGCATTCTTAAACGGATTTAGTTGCGACATCTTTCTTATAGTATATAGACATATAAAAAAGATGCTAAATAAGTGGATTAAAAGGCGTAGGAAGCCTTGATGATAATAGGCATCTCGTATCTCGCTGGGACTTCTCCGTCGAGGTTAATCGTTCCCGAATAAGAGAGCGGGGCTTGGTTTCTCGACAGCGTTGCCGTGTTGGTGGGTGTAATATAAACACCTTGAACGGGGGTATTATAAGGAACAACATTACTATCACTATTCTCCGTGCCTGATGAAGCACCTGTTCCATCATTATCGGCAACATTTCTCGCATTATTCACAGTAGAAGTCCATACGGTATTAGTCGCCTGAATACCCACGCCCGTAGCAGGGTTAAATGTAGGCAACGAGGGCATATTCGCCTCTGTAAGCGTAAAGGATAGATTTGCCTCCCCAGCGTCTCCCGCCGTTGAAGCACCTGTATTTACAGCGACAAAAGAGGGGAGTTTCCCATCACTTGCTGTCTCTGTGTTGCCGATGGTAGATGGTAATAAGAACTTTGTTGCGGGGTCGCTGGAAACGCCAAACTGTGTTCCTATAATGTTGAAAAGTAGAGGAAAATCCGCTATTAGTAGTTCGCTCCCGTCGCATATTAACCAACCAGTAGGGGGTTGAACAACACCATTAGTGTCGCCACACCAAAAGGACATTACGCCTATCGGGAGGGGAAAATCTGCTTCGCCTAAACTGTTTGCTGAACTCATTATAATATATACATACATTATTTTTATAATGAAAGATACAGATGAATTCACTCTAAAAGGGAGAGTGTAGGGTGTAGGGTGTAGGGTCTGTTTTAGTTAGTTATATTTGAAACAGCCCCCTACCCATTCTCTATAAAAGAAAGTTGGAGCGACCCTACACCCTACACCCTACATTTCTAAAAAAGGTTAGCCGTCGAACAATTCCGCTTGTAGTCGGTTTTTAGCCGTCGGCAGACACGGCAGACACTACGCATATGCCCAATTGGTCTTAACACTTGCTTTAATAATGGGGACAATAGAAAAAGAAGGAGCGAGGAAAGTGTCTTGCGTGAGAGAAACGGTAATATCAATCGGGGTGTTCGTTCCCGTGTAGGAGAATTGAGGTGCGATTAAATCATTACCGATACCCCCCGCAGACGAATACCCTACATCATTTCTCAAAAATAAATTGCCGTCGGGATTACGAGTGAGGGTGTTAGAGTTTGTATAAACATTCGTCCCAATCTTGCTACCATCAGGTGCGAAGCAGTAGTAAGAGCCATTACAAGTGTAAGGGATTAACGGACCACCATCAGGGTTAGGGGCAGGGTAATCGAGCGGGAATGTAGGGACTTGGGAGGCTTTTAGTGTAAGTTCGGCAGTAGCGATTGGTTGCTGACCAGTAGGGTTGATGATTGCCCCCGCTGTTGCCCCACCGATTAGAAAAGGGAGTATCCCTCCTGCCCCATTCGGGTTGGGTAGGTTTGGTAGTTTAAAAGAACCAACAGGGGGAGCAACCCCGAAATCGTTATATGGGATAGATGTCCCGCCAAGAATACGGTAAAGGTCGGGATACTCACTAATAAGCAGGTCTCTACCATCACACACTAAAAATCCTGAATAATTTTCTAAATCGGCGACGAGCAGGGGCTTTGATGCTTGAACTGCCCACATCATCACCGTTCCTATCGGCACGGGAAAGCCGTTAAATCCTTCGTTATCGATAGCAGACATTTCTTATAATATACGGGTAGATTATAAAAAAAATTAAAACACACTAAATTAAAAGGTAGGGTTGGGTGAGATTATAAACCCCTCTAATTGCGGAACATTTGCGTAAGGGTCAGCCGTTCCACCGCCCGCACCATCAGCAGCGATTGCCGCAGCCTCATCAGCGGCTCTTTGCTCGTTTGCTGCGTCTTGGAGATTGGTATAGACAACCTCTGCCGCCCCCTGTGCCGCCACCTCAGCCACATACTCCGCCTCTTGTTCTTCAACTCTGTTGATGGCTGCGTTTTTAGAGGCAGATAGAGCGTAAGACGAGAACGCTTTGAGGATATAAATACAAGACATACCGCCGTATTGGACGGAATGGTCGTCGTTCAAAATAATATCACCAATTGGGGCAGGGGTTGGGTTTTGGTATATGTAATCCGCTGTGTTCATCGTGGCGAACCCCCCAGTCTCGTTCGAACTATTAAGTTTCACAATAGGAGGGTTAGATGACCCCGTGCTGTCTGTTGCGAGATAACGAGCGGGTGGGTAATCCCCTCTTGCGTTGAATGACCTACCAACAACCCCTATTTGCTCGTTTGGATAGGTGGGTGTAAAATTTACAGGGGACAATTGAGGAATTTCAGTTCCTGTTAGAGCGGGTAATGCCTCGCTGGAATGTAGATAGGGTGGAATAATACCATTCGCCTTTGTCGGGTCAGTTTTAAGCGTTCCGTTGGGGACTAAATAAGTTTGTTGGTCATTGATTTTCGGCAGTTTGAATTGCCCTGTCGGCACTACCGCTGTCCCGTTGAATGTATTACCCAAGACCAAAAACAACTCGGGAAAATCGTTCTTACTAACAGTCCGTCCATCGCATACTAAAAAGGTGGGAGGGATTGAATTAGCAAGTCCCATATAGGGCATTATACACCCAATCGGCAGAGGAAAGGCAGGATTAGCACAACTGTTTTCTAAACTCATTCTTATAATATACCACCACATTAAAAAAAACCTCCTTATTTTATTTAACTTACACCAAAATCCTAATTAATCTAACACCCTAAATATCCTCAACAATTTCTCCCCCTCTTTGAGCCACGCCTTTTGTTTCTTGATTGCGATTTCCCTTGCCTTTTTTTTCTTGTCCGCTTGGTTCTTGGCGTAGGCGATTGCGGCAAGGCGTTCCTGTTCCTCTTTGGCTTTCTTTTCCTCCGCCTTGACCTTGTTGGCGTTGCGTGTCTGCTCCTTTTTGAGTTCCGCTTTGGTTTTGACTTTCTCCTGCTTTGGTGGAGCAACATCGGCAGTGCTAAGCAGTTCGGCAGCGTTCTTGGTTGCGAGAATTTCTCCATTACACCCTGAATAGTCGCCCCTTCTAACCGCAACTCGGTTATTAATAGCGAAGGCGAAGAAGTCTCTTGTGTCCTTGCTTTTAAAGGCGTAGGTAAGCCCCACAACCATCGTCTTAAATAGGAACAGGGAAAGAGGACAAGACGCAGCAAACGAGCAGATTTCTTTGTCTTCGTCGAAGGGTTGTGCGATTAAGACATACCACTTCACACCATTCATCACGAACTCCTTGTTGTTAAAGAAATCAACACGGATACCACAGGGGTCATTCGGTTTCCCTTCCACCTTCTTCAACACATTCCACTGATTCACCTGCTCCACCATCTCCCGCACATTAAGGAGACGAATCCGCCCCTCACACAAGCCCCAAGTCATACAGACATCGTCTTCATCGTCATATTCTTCGAGGATTTCCCAATATTCTTCGAGAATTTCCTTTTTGTGGATTACTCTTGGTAGTTTTGTGGAAATGCTGACTGACGACATATTAATTACTTTGTCTTACGACTTGTTGTTGTTTTGATGCTTATAGAAGTATAGTATAAATCACAATCAATTTTGTGTAGAATGATACGATGGAATTAATCCAAATATAAGAGAGATTTAGATTAATTTATAGTTTATTAGATTATTTCATATATACACAGAATAGATTATTACTGATAAAAATAGATTATATCAACTATATATAAAATAGATTGTTTCAAGATATAATTTATAAATTATTACCTATATGAGTAAGTAATAATCTATTTTTATCAGTAATAATCTATTTATATAATCTATTTCTTTCTTTTTTTAATCTATTTCTTTCTTTTTGGAAATAATCTAAATAACAAAGAGGGTTTATAATGAATGTAGGGTGTAGGGTGTAGGGTCTGTTTTAATTAGTTATATTTGGAACAGCCCTCCCAACCCATTCTCTATAATAAAAGTTAAAAACCACCCTACACCCTACACCCTACACTCACCCATATATTTCCATCGTATCAATAAAAAAAGAGGGGTTGCCCTTTTTTTGTTTTGTTTTGTTTTGTTTTGTTTTGTTTTGTTTTGTTTCGTTTAAGATGGGTCAAAACACAAAAGGTAGTTCTTACCATTAAGATTGTTTCTCTCTGTTTCATCGGGGAAATTGTGAGGGTCGGTTTTACGAGAATAGAATGCGATACGGCAGACCTTTCCATTAAACTTATAATCCGCCCAGCGACTACCCAAGAACCCATTTGACCAATTGCCGAACTTACCATTCACCTTGTGGTCGTTATTCATCAACCACACCCCTACCTCTACCTTGGTAGCAGGGTCGTTCCACCATCTTAACAACTCCGTCTCCTCAATACAGGGGTTGAGGAACACTTGCGTCTTTTTGAGGATAGAATAAGGGGCTGTCTTTAAGAGTTTCACAAAGACATCCAACTCTTTTCTACGCACAGCCAGTTTCTCCTCTCCGCCGTCTTCTAGGAACAAGGGTGTTTCCTCACGCACCTCACCACTCCCGCTATCCATTACGAATGTCGTCATCTTAATTACTTTGTCTTACGACTTGTTGTTGTTTGATGCTTATAGAAGGTTGGTATAAATCACAATCAATTTTTTACAATATGATACGATGGAATTAATACATTATTGCTAACAAAGTATTAATTAATAACTTTCAATAACGGAGAGATGTGCTATTGGGATATATAGGTGGGGTTTCTCGTCGGCTTGGTTTCCTGCTCTGCTGAATTGTTCTACAAGGTAGTCTTTGAATTGCTCCTCTTCATACTTGATGTAAGCAAGGCAATCTTTATAATTGAACAGCAGTATCACAGGTTTATCACTCCCTTCCGTCTTATTCTTGGTAATCATCGTGGTTGAGTATGCTTTCATCGTGTTCGTCCTTGACTTGACTTCGTAGTTGAAGTCGTCGTCGTAGTAATCGTATTTAGCATACCTGTCTTTTGTCGGGGTGATTTCTCTTCCAAAATAAGAGCGTATCAGGGGTAGGATTTCGCTTTCTTGCTTCTTCCCGTAAATATAAGAGTTTTCCCAATTCACCATTTCTATATACTACTGATATTTTAAAATCGCCTAAACTAAACGCAAAATAATCTAAATCGTCTTTTTTTTATATCCGTATAATATAAATGAGCGACGCTGAAATTGAAAAAAGAATAGGAGAACCGATGACTAACTTTGATTTAGAAAAATACCTTGAAATAGACCCGAGCGACATTATCAAGTATAGTAAGTTGAGCGATTACCATTCTATTGAGCAACTCTTGCCCGAGAAAGATAGTTTCAGGGTTCTCTTGATTGAGGACACATACAACAGCGGACATTTTGTAGGTCTGTTTCGCTTTGATAAGACGATTGAATACTTCAACTCTTACGGGGCTAAATGGGATACTGATTGGCGGTTCATTCCCCGAATGATTCGCTTGATTTTGGGTCAGGCAACCAACGACTTAACTCGCCTGTTGGGTAAGGCAAAGAAGGACGGCTTTAATGTCGTGTATAACAAAAAGAGATTACAGAAATTATCGCCTAAAATACAGACCTGCGGGAGGTTCGTTGCTTTGAGACGACACTTGGGGCAGATGGGATACACTCTTCCCCAGTTCCAAAAGGAGATTGAGAACCTGCGGGATAAAAACACGCCCGAAGGAGGGAAACGGAAATCTGCTGATTGGGTGGTTGCGAAATATATTGAATAAGTCTGCCGACGGCTCCTTTTTTAGAAATGTAGGGTGTAGGGTGTAGGGTGCTTATAATGTTTTATTATACAGAATGGGTTGGGAGGTCTGTTTCAAATATAACTAATTAAAACAGACCCTACACCCTACACCCTACACTCTCCCTTTCGGCTCTTCTGTAATCCCCCCGTCGGGTTTTGGTTTATACTTGTTCTTTAATATATCATCAATACTACACTCAATAGCATTCCCAGCAACATCGTAGGCGATTATCATCTTTTCCGTCGTGGTGTCGTGCGAATGAACGGTGAAGTTCGCATTCGCCATATTGGGTAAGGGTGCGGTTGATATTTTCACCTCCCGCTTTAATTCAGGTTTCTCTAAACTATCCATTATAATCTATATGGAGATTAAAAAATCTAAAATATATTCGTCATTCCAAATCCCCTGTGATGGGGAACGACCCGACTGTAATCGACCGTATCGTATCGCCTATCCCTATCTCTTGCTGGGAAAAAGAAGTGGTCTTCCATCGGGCAACGGCGACCTCCTTCAATATTATCCATATTAATTCCTCCATCGGGAATGTCGTCAAAGTCAGGGAACGGGATAATTACCCTTCGCCGTCGGTCGTCAGGCAGAGCAGTATCAGGCACGATGGTAGGCACGATGGTAGGAACGGCAAATGGCGGCAGGGCATCAAGGGGTCGGTTGCGGAGTTGCCTCGGTTGTCCAACTTCGGTTTCAACACCATCAAAGGGGACAGAGGGGATTGGGTTAATTCTACCTCCACTAACCTCCCACTCACCAAAATTATCAAGGAGGTTCTTTATTTTATCATACAATGGGTCAAGTTTGTTGATTTCGGCATTAAAATAGGGGTCTTTATACGCTGTGGGGTGTAAGATGTTCCACCCGTCTCCGTATTTAGAAACCCCCCAACGAGAACTCTCCTTCAAGTATAAATTGCCGAACTTATCTGTTCCTTCCTTCTTTAATTTGTCTAATTGTTTTATTAATTTTTCCTTGCTTAATACAAACTTTTCTCTCTCTTTCGCATTAGTCCCTTTAGAACTGATGTGGTCGTCTATTCTCTTGTTCTCTTTTTCTACTTTCTCTAAAAACTTTTCCGTCTTCTCTACCTTCGCATCTATCAATCTTGTATATTCGGCTTCCGCCGCATCGCCTCCGTTTCTCTTTGGTTTAACCATTATACTATTAGAAGAGATTTTGTTCTAAATATTTCACAGAATATAGTCTGTTGTCCCCTCTAAATAATTCAAGTGTAGGGTGTAGGGTGTAGGGTCTGTTTTAGTTAGTTATATTTGAAACAACCCTCAACCCATTCTATATATATA
>Ga0222688_1000169_pt1 | contig 18388 bp, 26 predicted proteins | sample AntAcemetage1165_FD_181151 | JGI IMG/M metagenome (GOLD analysis project Ga0222688, IMG submission 181151) | Saline water microbial communities from Ace Lake, Antarctica - #1165 | ecosystem: Environmental > Aquatic > Non-marine Saline and Alkaline > Saline | place: Antarctica: Ace Lake... | reverse complement strand
GGCGAGCAGATTAGAATGGCGGCATACTGGCGCAAGAAGCCTATTAAGCGCGATATCGTCAAGATGACTGACGGCAAGACCTATGATGTAACCGAAGAATTCGAGAAGGTGCAGGACGAGCTTGAGGAAAAAGGCATCACGATCGCAGTTGACGGAAAAGGCAAAGAGTTACGCCGAACGGTTGACACCTATGAGATCGAGCGATATATCATCAGCGGTGCCGAGGTACTTAAAGGGCCACAAAAATGGTTAGGCAAGTATATCCCCCTAGTGCCAGAATTCGGCGTAGAGACAACGATTCAAGGGCATACACTTGTACGTGGCCGCGTTCGTAAGACTATTGATAGTTCGATGGTCTACAACTACGCAATCTCAGGTGCAGTAAAGCAAACAGCTATCTCGCCTCAAGATGTGCTGATGCTAACGCCAGAGCAGGCGCTAAATTATACAGACTCACTCGAAAAGCTAAACGTATCAGACGCAGCCGCACAGCTTTATAACCACGTTGACGGACAGCCGCCGCCCTTCAGATCACAAGCTCGCGCACTCGATATGGCGCTTATCGGTCTATCGCAGGTAATGGCTGAGAACATCAACGCAACGGCCGGCGGTTCTGTTGGGACCGGGCTGGATGGTACGGCGGCTGATGGTCGAAGTGGTGAAGCGATTCTACAAGGCCAAGCAGTCAGCGAGAAAGGCAATGCAATCTATATGGCTAACCACATCCGGTCTGTTGCCTATGGCGGCAAGATCCTTGCTGACCTTATACCGCGAGTTAAATCGGGTGAGTCACAGGAACGCATTGTTAAACCAGATGGTTCTACAGAATTCGTCATGGTCAATCAGACTGAAAAGGATCTGGAATCAGGCGATGATGTCATCTTGAATGACTTGTCTGCGGCTAAATACGACGTAGTGCCAGATGTGGGACCGGCCTATGCATCGTTACGGCAGAAAGCATCAGCGCAACTTCAGTCACTGGCTGAAAAGAATCCTGCGTTCGGGACACGCCCAGACTTAATCGTCAAGGGTATTGATCTTGGCGACGGTGGCGAGATGTATAACGCCTTACGCAAAGACCTAGTAATGAGCGGTGCAGTCGAGCCTACTGACGAGGAACGTGAAAAATACCGCATTGATGAAATGGAACAGATGCGACAGAGCCTTATTCCTGAGCTAATCCAACAACTTACGCAAGATGCAAATATTCGGTTGATCAACGCAAACGCGATGGCTTTAGAGTCGCAGGCAGATAGCACTGAGCAAAAGACAGAACGCGAGTGGCTGAAGCAAACATCAGAAGAAGCAAAGATACAATCAGATATGAATTCAGCGGCTATCAAGGATATTACCGAGTCGTTTAAGGCAATGAAGGAGCAACTAGAGGCGCTTAAAATACAGCAAGAGCTTGAGATAGATATGAGCCAGCAAGACCGCGACAACCTTGTGACGCAATCTGAGGTCGCTGAATCGGCACAACAAGTTATACAGCAAGGCCCGAACCAAGAGCAATTGCAGGAATTTGAACAATTTGTAGAACAAACCCCTATAATTGATGGAGAGATTTAAGTGAGCGATTTTACACTGGATGACAATGGGGATTCGTCCATCCCAGAAAACAATGATGTAGAAAACCAAGAATTAGAAAACGATGAAACTGCCGAATCGTCAACGGCGCACGACGATATGGATGACTCGTCAACATCTGAGGAAATGGATGCAGAGGACGGCGACTTAGAATCTGATGATGAATCAGAAGCAGACCCGATCAAAGCGCTCAAATCCGAAAAGGCTAATCAACGATTTTCAGAAATTACGACTAGGGCAAAGGCAGCAGAGGATAGAGCAGCGGCCTTAGAGGCGCGGCTTGATGCAATGCAAAATGCGGAAATCCCTGCATTTGATAACAGCAATCCCCCGCAGCTTGACCAGTTCGACGACTACGACCAGTTTACAGAAGCGCAGACGCGCTATGTAGCAAGGCGAGCAGTATATGATGAGAATGTCAGCAATCGGCAAGCGCAAAAGGAAGCTTACGATAATCGGCAGTCGACTCAATTGTTTGCACAGCACCAGCGACGGAGAGAGGCGCTATTGAAAGTGCGTCCCGATCTGCCAGAGGCGTTGCAGTCTATGCAGTTGAACAATCAGACCACAGGTGGCGCGGCAGCAGCTCAAGCCATCCTGAGATCCCCTAACGGCGAAGCTGTTGAGTACCATGTCGCAAAGAACGCGGATTTAGCGCGCAGGCTAAACGGCATGGACCAATATGACGCCATGATGGAGATTAGCCGTATTTCTGAAAGATTGAAGATTAAGCCTAAACCACGCGCGGATTTACCTGAGCCGGTTGGTCATACGCCATCAGGAGGTGGCAGGCAATCGGAGTCAAAGGCGGTCTTTAGTGCCGGCGCGACATACGAGTAAATCTATTTAAAGACTTTTACGGAGTTTTATTGTAATGGCAAATTCAATCAATTTATTCACCCGCAAGCTGATGAAAGGGGTCATGGAATCCTTTGAATCAAAAAGAACAGTATCAAAAACCGTCAACACTGCACTATTGTCCGGCGCTTTCGGCAAAGGCACAGGCGCAAATGTTGACTTCCCTCGTCCTACTGACTATGTAAGCTCACGCACCGCCAATGGTGATATCTCAGGTGGATCAGCATCAGACATCATCACAGGCAAGGCAACGGCAACCATCCAAGACTACATCACTGTAGAATTGGCGTTTTCAGAGGCAGACCAAGCCATCAACATGGGCGGTGATGCAGAGCGTGAGTTTTATGACTCCGCAGCTTCACGGCTCGTGACTGATATGGAAGTCGATTTCTGCGCATTTGCTGCAAAGTATTCGTCTCTGTCATCTGGTACACCTGGTCAGGCTGTGAATGCTTGGGGTGAAATCGCTAACGCCGGTGCTTTGATGCACAGTGTGGGTGTTCCTGATGGGCCTTTGTACTACGTTGGTAATCCTTTCATGCAGGTAGCTCTTGCTGAAATCCAGCGTTCCATCGGTGCTGTTGACCCTCTCGTGTCTCAAGCTTTCCGTGATGCGACAATCGCAAACAACTTTGCCGGTATGAAGGTTATGACTTCGACTGCATTGAACGCTGTGACTGTTGGCAACTTCACTGACCGGGCTGGCACCTTGAGCGCAACACCGACTGCGACCTACTTGTCTGTTAAAGACACAATGGTCCAGACGCTTGCGGTAACGGCTTTGGCGGCTAACACCGTTGTCAAAGCTGGTGAGATCATCACCGTTACGGGTCGCAATCGCTTGAACCTGTCAACTCGTCAAGCTGCCTTGAATGCTGCTGGCGCGGGTATCTTGTGGACCGGCGTAGTGACTGCTGATGTCACGCTGGACGGCTCCGGTGCGGGCAACCTTGTTGTTGCTGGTCCTGCTGTATTCGAGTCAGGCGGCGCGTACAACTCGGTAGCAAGTGCTTTAACAAGTGGTGACGTGGTAACACTGACTTACCCTGCAAACGCAACGACTCAGGGCAACTTGTTTTATCACAAGAATGCTTTTGGTATTGGTTCGGTTCCTATCGAGAAATTATTCTCAACTGACACTATCGGCACCAGCAAGGATGGTCTACAACTACGCTGCTCTAAAGGCGCATCAATCCGCGAAAACAAGCAGATCGTTCGATTTGACTTGCGCCCCGCGTATGCCAGCCTGAATCCGTACTTTGCGGGTAAGGGATTCGGTACTGCCTAAGTAAACGGGGGTCAGTAATGGCCCCTTGTTTTAACCTTTAATTTAATTAAGGAATAAATTTAATGGATAACATAATTACTGTTTGCAGAGGCGATGTTGAGATGGCCTGCAATGATAACCCTGATGGCTTGATTGAGTTGGCAAAATACGGCTGGTCTGTTGGCTCTCTTGAACAGCAAAAAGCCAAAGCTGATGCCATTGAGAAAGCCGAAAAAGAAGCGGCTGAGGCTCAGGCAAAAATAGATAACCCTGCGCCTGAAAAAGCCAAGGCAAAGTAAATGACGACCGCCACAGAGCTAGTAACCGCCGCATTAGGTAAGATCCTTGTGCGGTCGGCTGACTCGCCACTTGAAGCTGACGAGCTACAGGACGGCATTGCAGACCTAAACCGGATGATGGCTTCTTGGGATATCACCGTACTCTCGTACACCGTGGTAACAAGTGGTAGCGATGATTTAACGGTTCCTGCTTATGCAGAGGAAGCAATGGTCTTTGGTCTCGCCCTGCGGTCAGCAAGTGATTACGGCGTTGTATTAAGCGCCGCATTTGCAGAGAGCGCGAGAGAGTCAAAAGCCAATATGTTACGCAAGGCTGTGACTATCGGGCGCGCTAAATTCCCAAGCACGCTGCCTCGTGGTAGTGGCAACACAAATCATTTCCTCGATTATGAGTTTTATCCACCGTCAACGGGAGAGATTACGCCTTGATCATTGATGCGGCTATTTACGATGGATTTTACAAGACGAGGGCTTTACCTTTGTCGGCGCAGTCATGCACTAACTTTTATCCAACGCTAAACCGCAACAGTAACGGCGACGTTATCTCTCAATCGCTAATTGGGACGCCAGGCATCAGCCAGCTCGCAACATCGGGCACACTCAATCAGATATCAAGGGGCGCTTGGACGTTTCAAGGTAAGGCATACTTTGTAAATGGGAGCGCGCTTTATCGGCTCAACGAAGATTTAACCTTGTCGTCAAGCCTTGGCGCCATTGCAGGGACTAGCCGCGTATCAATAGCGGATAACGGGACGCAAATGCTGATTTTAGTTCCCGGTTCAACCGGCTACATCTTCACGACCGGCCCTGACAGCCTATCTAGCATCACTGATGATGATTTTGATGCCAACGGCAATCCGACATCTGTTCTATTCATGGATGGCTATTTTTCTCTCGGCACCGACACAAAGAAGTTTATTGTCTCGTCGCTGAACAACGGGCTTGCTTATAACGCGCTTGATTTCGGGTCGGCTGAGTACAACCCTGATGCTATCGTTGCGCTATTCAGGCATAAAAGTACGTTATTCGTATTTGGTACTGAGACAGCAGAGGCTTTCTCAAACATCGGCGGTGTCAGCTTCCCGTTCCAACGTCAAGAGGGCTTTGTTTTAGCCAAAGGACTTGCAGCGGCTAATTCCATAGTTCCAAGCCAAGAGACCTTTATGTTTATCGGCAATGGCCGTGATGAAGGCCCGGCAGTGTGGGCGCTGGCTGGCAATAGCACACAGAAGGTTAGCACTGAGGCTATTGACGCTCTGTTAGAGGATGAATTAGCGGCCGGCACACTAAGCGATAGCTTTGCATACGCATACTCTCAAGAGGGCGCGTATTTCGTCTGTTGGTCGCTGACTAACACGACGATCGTTTTAGACTCATCAACCATGAAGTGGCATGAGCGCAAGTCGGACATCACTATCGATGGATCGATCACTACAACGGCATGGCGCTGCAATTCAATGACTCAGGCGTATGGTTTAATCCTCGTCGGAGATTCAATAGACGGGCGTATCGGTCAGTGCAATCTTGATATATATTCGGAATATGGCGAAATTATTGAGCGTGAAATAGCAGGTAGGCCATTCACTAATCAAGGCTTGCCGTTTTCAGTCCCAATGCTTGAGGTGAAAATGGATGCCGGTGTTGGTAACGTCAACGCTGTTGACCCGAAAATGCGAATGGATAGATCAAAGAATGGAAAGACCTGGAGTGGTGAGCGCGTTCGGTCAGTTGGTAAGATCGGTAATTATGATCAGCGAGTAGTTTGGCGGCGCAATGGTCGAGTATTTCAAAATGAGACATTCAGATTTAAGTTTGCCGAAAAAGCTAGAGCAGTCATTGTCAAAATCATGGCGGATATTATCTGATGCCTAATATTGCCGCCCCATTGTTTACCACTGTCATCGTTAACCCTGATGGGACGATGACTGACCAGTTTAGAGCCTGGTGCCAGGCCATCACAAGGCTAGATATTATCATCGGCTCAGGAAGCCCTGAAGGTGTTATTTCAGCAGGTGTTGGTCGTCTATACCTTGACGAAGATGCAGCGGCAGGCAGTGTGTTATATATAAAGCGCGATTCTGATTTATTGCTGGACCCAAAAGACGGATGGAAGCTGGTTTGAAGGCTATACGAACTCTCGATTACGGGTTGGCTTCAAGGGTTTGCGAGGCGGTATTTGATGAAATCAGCGAGGATGGTGTTGATAGTTACTTGCCCGATGTTGTTAACGAGTTTTGGATAACGCTAATTGAAGGCGATGAATTGATTGGGTTATACCGATTGCATCAGGTCAGTGCTATTACCTACCAGATTCACGCAATGATTTTGCCAGAACACAGGAAGCAGTATGCAAAGCAAAGCGGCGAGATCATTCTAGTTTGGTGCTTGAAAAACCTCAAATTCACAAAGCTGATAGCTGAAATACCAAAGAAATACGAAAACGTCTATAAATTTACTAAGTCAATGGGATTTAGCGACGAAGGGGTCAACCGACTCAGCTTCCTTAAAGGCGGCGTAGAGTGGGACACGTACTGGCTAGGTCAGACAAAGCAGGAGATTGAATCATGGCTACAGCATTAGGCGCAATAGGCGTAAAGGCATTATTTGGCGGTGCAGCAGCAATAGGCGCGGCTGCTATCGGCGCACGAGCTAGCGGCAAAGCGGCAGATGCTCAAGGCCAGGGCCAGCAAGGAGCATTACAGGCGGCCAACGTAGCGGCGAATCAGGCCAGAGGTGATGTAAATCGACTGTTTGGCGAGTCTAATGTTTCCCGTGATCGTGGATTCACCCAAGCGCAGGACTTTCTAGGCGGTGCCATTGGCAACCAGATCCAGCCGTTCCAGCAAGGCAATATGATGGCGCAAGAGCAAGTAGCTAGAGGCTTGCCGCAGATTCAGAATGCCATTATGGGTAACCCTATTGATTTGAGCGGATTTAATGCTCGCCAGATTGGTCAACCATCTGACTTTAACATTGATTTGGCTCAATTTAGACCACAGCCCACACCTGCACCAGCAGTAGCGCCAGCAGCAGGATTTAACATTCAAGAGTTTAGAGACAGGTTCTCGCAAGGTAACGGGATTTTTAACGCCGGTATCAATGGCCGAGCAGGTCGAATGTACGGCAACAGAAGGAATGATTTGCGATGACACCTTTTCAGCTACCACAAACAATTGGCGGAAACTTTGGACAAGCCGAGGATAGATTGCCTTATCAAGCAATGCCTGTGCAAGCCGGTGTGACTGGATCCAATGGGTTTGGCACTGCTGATTTGGGAGGGGCTGATAATTCGGTTCTTAGCGCCTATAGAGCGGCGTCTGAGAATTTGGAAAGACGAACTCCTATGGAAAGACCATCGTCCGGAATAGGCAATGGTATGGTTATTCGCGGAAGGAGTCAACCCAATGTGACAGAGGCAGATAGATTGCCTTATCAAGCAATGCCTGTGCAAGCCGGTGTGACTGGATCCAATGGGTTTAACATGCGCGGGCCGGAAGGCACTAGATCGGATGGGCGAGTATTAGCGCAAAATAACATGCAGCCAAATCAGCCCTTAACGGGTGTTCGTGGTGCAGAGCAAGCTTTACAGCAAGGCGCTTTTGGCGCTGTTGGCGCGACTATGGAAGGTATGCAGCAAGCCCGGCAAGACCTTATCAGCGGGGGCCAAGGCGCAACTGATCAACTAGGCCGATCGCAAGGCATGATTAATGATGGCGTCAATCAGGGGGTCGGCTTTATAAACCAAGGTGATCGACGATCGCAAAACCTATTAAGCGGTGGGCTGAATTCAGCGCAAAACCAGCTATCTGGCGCGGCACGTAGCATTAACCAAGGTGTTGGGCAAAGCGTTGGGCAAATAACCCAAGGCAGTAATCAGTCACAGGGGATGCTTAACCGCACTAATGACCGGTCACAAGGCATGTTAAATCAAGCCATTGGTGAGACAAATCGCGGTGCACAGCAAGGTGTCAGCTTCCTTAATGATCTTTTTCAGCAAGCCGTTGACCCTGTATCGGGATTTATTGACCCCGGCCAGCAGGCGCAGATTATCCAAGGCTCGTTAACAGGTGTTTTCGGGCCTGAAGCGCAAAGAGAGGCTATTGCTAACTTTTCAAACGATCCTGCGGCAGCATTTGCGCTTGAAGAAGCCGAGCGAAGCACCACAAGAAACGCCGCGGCGATCGGTGGACTAGGCGGTGGTCGAGTCAGGCAGGAATTGCAGCGCCAGGCACAGGGAATACAGAATCAGCAGTTTAATACCCGCGTCGATCAGCTTGGTAGACAAGCAGCAACGGGTCTAAACGCAGCTAACACTGTAGCAGGGCTTCGCAGTCAACAAGGTCAGGTTGGCGCTGGAATCCTAAACCAAGCTGGTAGGGATAATTCGGCTACTCGTCAATTTGGCGCAGGGCTCAACGCAGAAATCGGTGGTCGAATTGCTGACATCAATCGTGACGCCTCGCGGGACAGATCGAGCCTGATACAGCAGGGGTCACAGAGCAATGCTGACTTGCAGCGTATCGGCGCTGGCTTAACGGCTGACGTATCAAGCGAGCAAGCAAGGGTTGCAACGCAATCAGCGGCAAACATCGCTGAAATCATTCAGTCTGGATCACTACAAGGCGCAAATATTGGTCAGATATCGGCGCAAGTGTTACAGCAAACCGGCCAAGATCTCGCGCAACTGTCGCAGTCTACCGGCTTGAATGTGGCTAACATCGTGCAAGACTTAGGCTCTAACAGTGCTCAGATACGCACACAGGCAGGCCGTGACCTAGCGGGAGCCATTGCTAGTGCGTCAAACAACCTGTCAAACCTGCAAAACCAGCAAGGCGCAGGGATATCAGACGTGGTTAGCCAGAACACTGCCAGAATAGCCGACCTACTACTCAGTCAAGGGCTGTCAGACTCAGCCACGCAGCAGCAGCAAGCCGTTCTACTGGCAAACATAGCTACGGGGCAAGGATCTGTAGCGTCTAACGTGGCGGCTAATATGGGGACGATTAACGCCGCCGGTGTATTGGGGCGCAGTGCAGCTATGACTACTGTGTTGACGCAATTGGGTGAGCAAGCAGGCAACAACGATTTTATTAATCAAATATTGACGCCAACACCGCCGCGTCAAGAGTTTAACGAATTTAATTCTCGCCAAAACTTTCGGGAGCGATAATCAATGGAATTGAACACAGGCGTTTTACAAGGCATCGCTAACCCAATGATTGCAGATGTGGGCGGCGCTTTTAAGCGAGGCCAAGAGCAGCGGCAGGGCAGGCAGTTTGACGAAACGGCAAAGGCTGTGATTTCCAACACGCCAGGCAGTAAGTTTGCCGACCTAATGAAGCTTGACCCCATGAGGGCTACGCAGTTTGCTGATGCGTTTGGAATTCCAAAAAACGAAACAGACCGATTGAAAAATGCGGTCGGAACCATTGGTCTTGCTAATAAGTTTTTAATGGGCGGTACAGACCCAAAAGATGTTGGCGGCTATTTGCTTGAACAAGCCCAATTACTGGGAGAACAAGGGTTTGCTACACAGCAACTAGAAAAATCTGGCAACGCGTTTTTATCTGGCGATCCGCAAATTATCGCGCAGGAACAAGACGCCTTTGCACAGTTGGCGGCTCAGTTTGAAACAGCAGGAGGCGAACGGGCTAAAACATCGGCAATTTCCGAGCGGCTACCGGGCGGTTTGATTGTGCAGACTGACAACCAAGGCAACATTATTGTGACTCGTGCCAATGGTCAAATAGTGCGTGGCGAAGAAGCACAACAAGCGATAACGGCGGCTGAAAAGTTAGGGTCGGATCAAAAGTTTACTGAAGTCTCGACTCAAGCAACCGCTAGACAGCGAGCAACACGCGTATCAGAAATCAAGAAAACCTACAGCGAACGTCGGCGCGATGCAGCAAGAGAGCAAATTGGTTTAAATCAAGCACTGAAGGTTGTTGAAACTGCCGATCAAGGCATTCAAGGCCAAGCCAAACTACAGCTATCCCGCATATTTACAGACATTGATGTTACCAACGAATCACAGCTTGATGCGGCGTTAACGGGTCTGTCACTTGATCAATTGCAGAAGTTTAAAGGACCGACAACAGACTTTGAATTTGGCGTTACACAATCAATATCCGGTAATCTGGGTGATAGCAAATCATCTAATAGAGCAAGAATAAACTCCTTGTCCCGCGCCAATTGGTTTAACCAGCGAGAATCACAGCAATTTAACAAGTTCGTTGCTGACAACAAAGACCCCGATGAATTTGCCTTTAACTTTGGCGAAAAAGTCAAAACCAAAAAGGGCGAATACACGCTAAGGCAGCTACAAGATACCGCAGTTGAAAACAACCTAACAATTGACGCTTTACTGACGAGGTTGAACAAATAATATGCCACAATTAATCAATCTTGACACGTTTGAAGTTGAGGACGATGGCGAAAACGAGGAAATGTCTACCATAATTGACCTTGATACTGGTGAGCTTTCTGAGATTAAGGCAAAAACCTTTGGCGCGCTTGATGTGGTAGAAGCGCCAGCAGCAGAGGATGCTACGCAAGACGTGTCCGGCTTTCGACCCGCGCCTGATGTTGACGCTAGTGCTGGCGCATTTGGCCGTAACGTAAAGCAAGGCATGATGAATATGGGCGGCGGCATTCTTCGTGCTGCTGGCGAGGCTGGATCACAATTAGGCATTGATGGATCGGACCAATTCTTAAAGGATTTGGAAGTCAGTCAAAGCATGGAGCAAAATAAAACCGATATAATATCGGCAGACGACCCAATAAAATCATTTGCGGGAGAGGTTCTTGGAGAAACTATTGGTTTTCCTGTTGGTGCTCCTGGTAAGGGAGCTATTATTAAGGGTGTTACCGGCGCGATTGGAAGCGGGGCGGCTGGTGGATTTTCGGCGGCTGGACGAAACGAGGATGCTTCTGGGATTGCCCTTGATGCGACGCTCGGCGCTGTATTGGACCCGGTTATACAGGCATTTGGTGGCATCCGAAAATATATCGCAGATCAAAGGGCCGCAGGGATAATGCAGGGCACGTCTGCCGAGGTTGAAGCCATTGAAACAGCGGCGACGAACCTTGAGCAAGCGATAGAGGCGCAGGCTAATACAGGCATACGGACACTACCAGCTCAAAAAACGCTTGATCCGTTCCAGCTTGAATCGCAGTCATTTATCGGTCAAAACCCAGAGGTGTCTACAAAAGCATATAACGTGCTGAAGAACCAAAACCGAGAAGCGGCAGACGCAGTAACGGGGCTGCTTGACGCTATTGCATCGCCAACGGCATCATCAACGGTGCCAAGCCAAGCAAGAAAAGCGGCAGGCAACATCGTGAGCACTGTAGAGCTAATGCGAGCGGAGGCTTCTAGCCCTATCTATAAACAGGCAATGCGCCGCCAGCGCCAAGGCAAGACCGGAAAAATCGACACCAGCGTTATAGAAACAAAAGCAGATAAAATGGCCGCTCAGTTTGACGATCAAGGGCAGGTATCAAAAAACATTAAAACGTTACTTGGCAAGGTATCAAGAGCCGACGGGGATTTGTCGAAATTGCACAATGCAAAGCTTGAAATTGATCAAATGATTGATGGTCGAGGCGATGACGCCATAGGAAATACTACCAAACGTTTTTTGGTTGATTTGCAAACTGACCTTGTTGATCAGATGGTTTCGCAAAGTCCGTCTTATCGAGCGGCTAGAGATTTGTTTAGACAGAACTCGCAGCTTGTTGACGAGGTTCGCGGCGGCGTTTTTGGTCGAATAGCGGAAATCCAAGACAAGGATCTAAAGCGGGTTTCAGGTGTAATATTTGATGCAACCGAATCAAACCCTACCGTAGTCCTAAACTCTATTCGCGCATTAAAAAACGTCGAAGGTGGCCGCGACATAGCGTCAGGGTTGCTCAGAACCGAAATAGAGAAGCGACTTGGCGGCATGAAGTCTGCGCTATCGGAAATCTCAGAAACAGGCGGTCGAAAACTAGAAAACGCGCCAGCCAATCTGCTGAACACGTTTTTTGGTAACGCAAAGCAAAAAAGAATGCTTATGAGCGCCCTTGAGGAATTAAATCCTGATGCGGCATCCAATGCCAGATGGTTGGAGCAATCGCTTTCCGCAGCTTCATCAGGCAGGCCTGGCGGCTCACAGACAGGAATTAGGGCGGTAATAACCGAGCAATTGCGCGGAGTAGGGCTTGGCATCAGGAACTTTTTCAGAAGCCCGATAGATTCAATTGTTGGAATAGGCGAAGAAGCCGCCTTTAGTCGCAAGGTCGCGGCTTTTGGTGACGCTCTATATAATCCTGATTGGACCCCAGACATGAAGCGCATTAAAAAGCTCAAGCCAAGTGAGGCGGCGAGCGAGTTTGAAAAGCTGCTAAACACAATATTAAAGGCTGATGACGCGCTTGGAGTTACAAGGCGAGCCACTACGACCGGCGCAAGAATAGAAGTAAATGACCTGACAGATAACGAGGAGCAGCAATAATGGCCGGTAGATTTATAGCCCCATCTGAGCAATATTTTGACAACTCAGGCAACATTCTTGCTGGAGGTAAATTGTTTTTCTATGACTCTGGTACTGTAGTCGCCAAAGACACCTTTTCTGACCCTGGTGGGACGATTCCTAATTCTAACCCTGTAATCCTTGACGGTGCAGGTAGAACGCCTGACATCTATTTGACGGGATCATACAAGCTGATTATAAAAGACTCAGCAGATGCGCAGATTGAAACACGCGATCCGGTATTGGCTGCAGATGATACCACAAAGGGTTTCGCCGTTTGGAACGCCGTAACTGTTTTTTCAGAATTAGACATTGTTCGCGCAGCAAACAACTTTCTTTACCGATCATTGGCTGATAGTAATCAAAACTTTGAACCATCTGCTTCTGCCGCTAAGTGGTCGCAAGTTCAATTGCTAGGCTCATATAATGCGAATGAGACATACGCAACGGGCAATACAGTCGTTGATTCAACGGGGAACATTTACAAGTCTAGGGTTGATAGCAATACCGGCAACACACCGGCATCAAGCCCTACGCAGTGGGCGACGTCGATACCTGCTATATTTGACACACTAACGGCTAACACCATTAACGAAACCACTTCCGGTTCTGGCGTCACTATTGATGGGGTTTTGGTCAAGGATGGGGGAGTTAACGGTTCATTAGGCGCAACTACCCCGTCTACTATTGCTGGCACGACACTAGACATCACCGGCGCATTCACAACAGGTACAGCAGCGTGGGCGATTGGCACTAACCAGCTAGTAAAAAACGCTGCTGGTAACTTTGGTATTGGCGTTACTCCTGCGGGGTGGCTTGCTTCGTACACTGCTCTTGACATCGCGGGAGGGGCGTCACTCTCGGCACACATAGGGACTAACGCTGATCTATCAGCCAATATCTATGTTGATGTTGGAGGTGATTGGACTGCTAAAACTACAGCAGCAGGTTCGCTTTACCGTCAAAACCTTGGGGTACATGCTTGGTATAATTCTGCAAGCGTAACAGCAGATACCACCGTAACCCTAGTCAATACCATGACCCTTGATGCCAGCGGGAATCTCACTTTAAACACTGCGAGGGTGGGTGTAGGTCAATCTAGTATAGGTTTCAATGGATTTACTGCTCAGGGTCTGAATTTACAAACTACCTATGCTTCAACGGGTTCAACCTACCTTGGGTTTTATACCTCAGCAGGGACGGTTATTGGCTCTATCTCCCAAAGCGGCGCAGCCACTACTTCATTCAATACAACGTCCGACCCACGCTTAAAGTCAGAATTTACGGAGATAACAGGCGCACTTGATTTGATAGTTGAGGCGCATGACAACAGCTACATTGGTGAGTTTGAGTTTCTGTCAGACGCAGGCAATAAGGTCTGGGGCTACAACGCTCACGCACTCATTGACAATCAGGCGGGTCTTGGTGGCTGTGAAGGTAGAGGGCCACGGAACGTGGAGTTGAATCACGTTGATATAACCCCAGCAGGTGTTGACCAATCAAAACGTGTACCTATGCTTGAAGCTGCCATATACGACCTACTGAAGATGAATGAAGCACTCACAGCACGACTAGACGCGGCAGGTATATAAAATGGATTGGATCATAGCAAACTGGGTAATGTTAACGCCTTTTGCCCTGTTTATACTGGGTACGATTGCGTTAAATACGCGCGGGACAAAAACAGACGATAAAATTTATTACCGTCTGGTGGATTTTGTCGAGTCAATGGGCGTCAAACTACCAGCCTTCGTACCGCGTCGTCCTAGCGGCAAATAGTCTGAAACTCATAGCGACGGGCATTGCGGTTGTATACCTGTTCTTGGTAGCAATTGCCCATGCCCGTCGGTGGGACAACAGGCGGCTGTACGGGTCGCACCCTTGGCGGTGCTATCGGGCAAGCTGAGTAACAATACTGTTTGACATCGTAGCTGTTGCTGCAAATATTCTGCGCCCTGCCGTCAACACAAGCGCAACGGCAATCGGCTTGTGCTTCAGTCATAAATATTATTGAAAATAACATCGTGATTGCTAATAGATATTTCATGATTTTTCATCCTGTATGGCTTTAAAGTAAATTTTGGTTTCTGATTCCGACGAAAGAACAAAATCTTCTAGTCCGCAAAAATGGCACTTCATTTTCTGTTGTGGAGGGTTAGACATTAGTGTGCCGCCTACTCTCTCCATAACGCCGCCACAAATACAAAAGACTCCATTAATAACGGCTACGCAATCATTTGTTGATTTCATCTATTCACCCTCCTGTGTTGGTATAGGCTCATCGTTCTTCACCTGTATAATTTTCAAATGCCCATTCAGGCCGCCCCAACCTTTCACGCATGACGCGGACAAACTTTTCTTCATCAACTCTGCACCAGTTCACGAAATGCCAGTAGACCCAGTAGCCGCCACGCCATTTTCTGTACCATTTAAAATAGCTCATCTATTCACCCTCCTGTTCTGCCAAATACGCTATCTCATTGGGCGTCAAATATTCCGACATCTGGTCGATCTTGGACTCAAGCTCAACATTCCGCGCCACGGCGTTATCAAGCTCGCTGGCTGGGACGTACTTAACCCACACTCCACCAAACGATGAGTCCTCTGAAGGTTCATGTAAAAAAGCCTCGCAAACGCTCCTCCCCGATCTCACGAGTGATATCCATACTGGCTTGCTCATTCGGCTGTCTCCACGGTGATCGTTACTTTGACAGGGGGCCAGTCTTTCGAGTGCCATTCTGACTTTCGCCCTTTAACTTTGCTCATCTCAATGTCAAATGAGCACTCAGACTCATAACGACCAATGCAGCTATTAATTGTCTCTGACCTACCCATCCATCCAGTAATAACCTTTTTCATAGCCTGACCTCCCCGCTGTTAAGCTTATCGGCTAGACCTTTGGCGCAGGCTTCGGACATGTAGACTTTGCAAATATCGAGGCAATCTTCGTCGATATCACACGAATACTTTTTATAATCTATATCAAAGTAAACGAACCATTTATTTTGATAGGAATCAGTGATGTCAGCCACCCAACCCCTGCCGAATTCCTCGACGTAATCAAGTAGGGTTGCGTAAGCCTGAAGCCTTTTGTCTTTTTCACCTAACGTGCTTCCAGTTTTCGAGGCGACGGATACAGTGCAAGGATATTTAATAAATTTGGAAAACCACGGATTAACCTTTGGCTCAATCGTGATCGACTCGCCAGCCAGGTGTGCAGCGTACTGCTCTTCTGTTACTTCAATAGTGTTCATATAGACTCCAATGTATTAGTTAAAATCAGCCTTATCAATAACGTCCTGTGCTTCCCTCTCATACGCCTCACGCTCTCGCTGTAGTTCAGGCGAGATAAGATCTACATCGCCGCCAAACCAACCATTAAAGTGCTCAACGGCATGATCGTAGTCACCCGATAGCATTTGATCTATTTCCTGACGACGCAAACCCTCAAAAGATTCAAGTTTCATGTCGTGATATACTTGCCGAGTAAGCCGCAGCACATACCAGTGTTTTTTAAAAAGCGAAACTAGCAGCGGTATATCTGCCATCGTGCCGTCTAGCTCTATTTCATAGCTCATAACATCCCCCTTTCTAAAAGTTTTTGCCTGGCCCGTTTTTGCTGTGCCATTGCGAGTGGTGTGCCGCGCATAACCAGCGCACATTTAATGGCTCCAAGTAATCGTCGTGGTGAGCGTGTATTTGTTCATTTATTCCGCAAACCTCGCAGGGTTTTCTAAACAGCTTGCCGCCTCTTACAGCCCTAGCAACTATTGCTTGAGCCTTAGTTTTGTCTGGATTTCGTTTTCTCCAAGCTTCTTTAGCTTTTGCTCCTGAAATTTTGCCTTCTTCTGTTTGAGCATATATTTCTCTTGCTTGCCGTCTGTGATCTTGTCCGTTTCGCGCTTTATCGTAAACTCTCTGGCACGCTTTACACTTGTGAGATAGCCCATCTAGTGATGCCTTTCTAAATCCAAAAAGAGATTCATCTTTTTCTGTTTCACAAGATCCGCATAATTTCATTTCTTTAATTCCTTACGTAAGAAACACTAAGTTACCACGCAAGGAATATAGAGTCAAGAACGGCACATCAAAACGGGATATCATCTGAGAAATCATCTTCCGGAGGCGCTTGACTTTGATGGCTTTCTGGGCTTCCGTCATCCTGCCCTTGGTCATTTCGCTCGCTTGGCTTCTTAGGCTCAAACGTGGATACTGACACGTACCATTTACCTTCGCGTGACTCTTTCATGTCCAGATTGACCCATTCTCCGTCTTGCTGTGATAGCCAAGTAACCATAGCGCCAATCTTCAGCGATATGCTTGCTTTTACAAAGTCCGGTGCGTTGGCGTGTGGTGCTTTGACGAACATCCCGTCAACAAATTTCATGTCTGCCACTATTTGCTCTCCTTGATTGCTTGTTTACGTGCTTTGATTGCGTTTATTAATGCCTCGTCTGCTGCTTTCATTCGGTTAAGAAACTCGTTTTGCCTAGCTACGTGACGCCAAGAGCCATAGATAAATCCGATGCCGACTATAAACATACCGGCCAAGACGATTAAAAATCGAATATGCTCCATGTCATAGATCCTTGTTTAAATAATTACTAAACCAGCGATTAAAGCCGCTCCATTGCCTTCCCCTGCTGTTAATTGGCTTTGTGGTGGTCTGTGACCGCTCCCCACGATTATGGCATGTATGTGTCATGCGTTTGGTTCTCTTGCCCTTGGTGCGGTTTATGCGGCCTCTCATGATGCTTGCTCCGAAAGTTCAGGTTGCTGATGTATGTTTCCGATCTTGAGCAAGTTTTTACGCTCTCTAGGGAGGTAATCGTGAAACCACTTAGCCTGACTGTTACCAAAATAATTAACTCTAAATGCGGCCCAGTCGTCGACGTACTCAATAACGCCTTGACCATTATCGTCTATAACAACGTCGCCAACGTAAAGATCAGTATTTTCTGAGTCAGTCAGGCCTATAAACTCTAAAGGCTCGCCAGCTTGAGCCTCATCCGTCCAAGCTGTACCGTGGTAATATTGCCTAATGGCCTTACCGCCAATAACTGACACGTTTTCGTACATGGTTGCTCCGTCCCATCCTCGGTATTTATACACTCTCATTCTTCACCCCCTGTTATAGTGTACATTGAACGATATTTGCCTGGACACACTTCAATCAAAAAACTGCCTATTTTCACTCTCGGCCCAAGCCCCGTAGAAAATACTTTAAGGTCAGTCTTTAAGTCAGCCTCAAGTTGCTGCATTTCTCTTATAGCAATCTGCATTGCCTCAAGTCGTCGAGCAGTAGCCAGTGCGCCAGGGTCTTTGATAATTAAAGGATCAGTCATAGATCCACCTTCTCGAAGGTAGGTTCATCGCCTTTTAATGACACTTTGTAAATTCCCAAACTGCCCCCATCACATTTTGTAACTGCTTCCTTTAATGTTCTGCGAGACACGCCAAACACAGGCAACCCAAGCGATCCGGCGTCGCAATACAAATGAACATAGCTCACCTTCGTATCTGGCAGTGTGGTCAAGAAGTCATCGGGAAAAGCACGGGTATTACCCGTGATCAATCTTGAAGATAAAATCTCCGCCCCGTTAGAGAGCATAGTGAGGATAACTAGCATTTTTACAAGACTGTCATCAATATGATCCGTACAGACGATCCGCACATCGCGACCTGCTTGGTCTTTGCACCGCCCGCCATGTTCTTTCATCGTTTTCTCTAAATCAAACATGCTATTCCCCTATTTGATGGTTAACCCGCGAGAAGCATCGACCAATTCAATACCCTCAATCGGATGATCTTTCACTGATTTAAGCAGTGAGGCCCGATCATACTTGCGTGATGCTGGGATTTCA
>Ga0222688_1000154_pt1 | contig 19424 bp, 20 predicted proteins | sample AntAcemetage1165_FD_181151 | JGI IMG/M metagenome (GOLD analysis project Ga0222688, IMG submission 181151) | Saline water microbial communities from Ace Lake, Antarctica - #1165 | ecosystem: Environmental > Aquatic > Non-marine Saline and Alkaline > Saline | place: Antarctica: Ace Lake... | reverse complement strand
AACCATATCAAGGTATCTTTTTTTAGTTGCTTCTGCTAAGTAGCCTTTGTTTTCCATAGCATACTCACCTTCAATAACAATTTCTTCTTGACCTTGTTCATTAGTAATAGTTATTTTGTCAGTACTCAGTTTAACATTTTTAGTTATTTGATCCATGACCCCTTCAAAGTATTCTTTATTACCATACAAGGCTGCTAAATCTGGATCTTCACCAGAGTATACTCTAAGTGATTGTAAAATTTTTGCTTGTGCTAAATTAAAATCTGCTACTTCCATCTCATCTTTTTGTGATTGTAAATTAAATAAATCATCTAATAGTTTTTCTCCAGCTTGTGCATATTGAGTTCTAGCTAAAGCACTTGAACCTCCTTCTGAACTTAACATATCAGATTTAGCAGTCATGATTGCTTTATACATATCATTATACTCATCACGTTCAGTACCTTCTTGTGCATATCTTGCTGCTTGCATTGCTTTAAAAGGTTCTTTAGCTGATGTAGCTGCTGTTTGGAAAATGTTTCCTGTTGGTGATCTTGATATTAAATCTAAACCAAAGTTAATTAAGAAATCACTAGTAGATCTATCGGGAGCTGCTTCCGGTTGAGTAGCTCTATAGTCTTCAATGTCTTGTGCTGTGGGTATTACATCTTGTAAACCTGCGTAGCTTCCTGGTCCATCTACTAATCCTCTTTTAGGAGTTGTAACTTCGCCACCTCTTCTAAACATAGGTCTATTTAAAGTTCTTCTCATGATTACGGATTTTTTCTTGGATTAAATATACCCCCAAGTACAGAAGCTGTACCCAACGCTGTCTGCAACGGAGTTGGATTAGGTGTAACTTGTGATTGATATTGATTACCCATTCCAGAAATAAGACCCATGACTCCTGAACCATACTGACCCATTCTTTCGTAAGGTTCCATAGCTCTTAATCTATTTCCTTCTTGAGTCGCTGTAAGTCCTGCTTGAGTTTGTGCTTGTTGTAGCCCGCCCAATAGACCCAACTGATTTACGTCTGCAGTTTGTTGTTGCTGAACTTGTTGTCCTAAATTTCTTTGTTGACCAAAGGCTGTGTTAGCTTGAGTTTGAGCTTGCCCAAATCCTTGTTGTAACATACCGGCTTGTAGTAAAGCTCTGTTCATATCTGAATCTTGTTGGTACTCTGCTCTTTGTACTCCTTCTCTACCTCCTCCTAAATTACCAGACATCGCAGCTTGTTGTCCAATCCCAGCCATACCTTTAGCTGCTTGTTTATCAAATTGAGATAAAGATGCATCAATTACATCTTGTTGATAAGGTGACATAAAACTTTGATAACCTTGTGGTCCTGAATAAGCATTAGCTTGTGTCATGTAAGGTTCGTAAGATCCAATACCTGATGAAGTTAGATTGTATGCTTGTTGTTGCATTGCATCTTGGCCTGCAACTTGTGGAGCAAACTGATCCGTGTTCAGTGGTACAGATGTTAAACCTGCTAATTGTGTTCCATAATCTTTACCTAAATCTTGTATATATTGTGCTGGTAAATTTGTTACTGTTGATGTTGCCATAATTTAATCCTTAGTTAATCCCATTCGTTGATGTGCTCGGTGATATTTTGTTACATCACTTTTATAAGTTTTTTTACCTAGACTACCTTTTACAGGAGTAGTCTTACGTTCCTGATGAGTAAAACCTGTTCTGTCAGATACTTTTTTTTCTGTTGCTGGGTTACTACTTTTAAAATTTTTATCTGGTGTTTTTTGAATTCTTTTTAATGTATTTTTTAATTTAAAATCTGATCTTTTTTTAAGAACTTTTTTTCCCAATAGACCAAGTCCTTTTTTAGCTATTCCAACTACCATTATACTACCTCACTTAATCGTTCAGACACATCAAGCATTCCCATGCCTTCAGGTCTTCCCTGTTGTTCTAATTGTTTCATAATACCTTGTAATCTTTCAGCACCTTTGTCAACGTCTCCATCACCTGCACCTCTTACAGCGTCAGCTGTGAATACAAATTCATTAACACTTAGTCTTGCTGGTACGTCATCTTTTTTTTCGTACTCTCCAATAGGTACAAACCCACCGTCTTCTCTGTAATCTTTTTCCATACCATTCATGTCAAGCATCTCTTCGCCTTCTTCCATAACAGTACCCATCTCGCCTGAAGATCCACCTTCAGCAAAACCCATAGACATATCTGCACTCATATCTGCACTCATATTTGGAACTTGCATTCTTACTGCTTGTTCCATTTCTTCTCTACCCATTCCTTTAGCTTGCATACCTTCAACCATCATTCTAATTTGTTCCATCATATTCGGATCCATCATTTGTTTTCCGTAATCAGGTATACCTAATTGAGAGATACCACCGCCAGCTAAGTTAGCTGTTGCGATTGGTAATGTATCTGTACTTGCATAAGCTTCAGCCATTTGTGCTGGCGAATATTTTCTTGCAGAGACTTCTGGTAAAAATCTTAACCCTGCATTTTGTCCTTGTTGAACATCTAAAAGATTAGCCACTTTAGCTACGTTTTGTATTCCAATACCTGATCCGTAATCTATATTACCTGCTTCATCAGGGGGATTTAATTTGTCAGAAAACAAACCTGCTATTGCTCCCCCTAGTACAGGTAATGCTACACTAGGATCAAAAAATTTAGAACCAATACTATTTCTAGATCTTTCATATATTACTTCTCCCTTAGAATTTTTCATAGGCTCTCCGGTAGCAGGATCTATTTTAGGTTGTTCTTCTCCTTTAAGCATAGTGTCGAATTTACTTTCATAGCCTTCCCCATATAGTTCATCTTCTCTATCAACTCTAGCTTGAGATTCTGCCTCTTGTTCCGCTGCAGTTTTTCCAGTTAAACCTCTTTCAATAGGATCTTTAATATATTTTTGATAAAATGATCCCCATCCATAATTTTTTCTACCATCAACACCCATGATACCACCGTAGGCTGCAGGCATTCTACCTGGAAGTTGTTCCATCTGTGGTTGAGGCATTTGAGGTTGACCCATCTGTGGTTGCATCATACCTTGTTGCTGTTGCTGTTGCATCATAGCTTGTTGTTGCATTTGTTGCATAGCTTGAGCATGTTTTTGCATAATTCCAGCTTGTTCAGGACGCAAGTCTCCTTCATATCTAATTGAAGGTGCATTCGTAGTTATTTGTTTCTGAGGATTCATCATAATTTAACTTGAGTTTCTTATCTTATCCGTTTTTACTAAATAAATCAAGAGCTGGCATGATAACTTTTACATCCTGAGCCATGTCTTCATTCTTATATCCCTTGGCTTCCCACTCACTTCTCTCTTTAAAAGTCTCGCCAGTTGCTATGTTTCTATACGTTGTTATAGTTTCTGCCTGTAATACAGGTATTACTTTATTTTCCATGTTTAATCCAATACTGTTTTTTTAATGTTTAAGTAACTAATACCTACATCTGTGGCACCAGTAGTACTAGCTATAACCGTAAGAGTCGTACCACCCTCTACAATTAATGGTTGGGTCAAAAGCTCTAGACTTACGTTAGCCGTAAGAACTATTGTTTTAATTACAGTTACACCATTATTTTTTACTGTAATTGTAGGAGTTCCTACAGACATTACTCTTAAAGATTTAAGAATATAAGTCTCACTTACTAAAGGGTTTCCTGTACCAAACATATTGGCACCGACTCCACTTAGATCTTGTGCGGCTACTCCATAAAATTCGTATTGATTTACTACTGCCATTAATTTAAAAAGAAACTTCTAGCTTCTATCTCCTGTTTAAGTTCCTGTTGAAACGTTGTATTTAATTTCTCAATCACAGCATCCAAATCTCTAACTTGATTGGCTGCTACATTTTCATCATATTCTCTTGCAGGTCTTGTTAAAGATTGTACAATTTTAGCCATGTAATATTTCTCCTAGTTTATTTTTTTTCATATTAACATTTGTAATTCCACCTTGAGCAAGTCCCAATCTAGATTTTAAAATATTTAATCTTTCTCTACCTTCTGTTTGTAATAATCCCTGTTCCATTTGTTTAAGAAGCATAGCATATTCTTTTAATAATGCTGAGGATCCTTCTCCATCTGCAGAAATATTTGTATCTGTTTTAAATACATCAGCAAAAGATTCTCCCATTCCTTTTAAATTTGCTATTCCTTTTTCGGATTCGTTAGCTACATTTGATCTTGTGTATCTTGGACTAAACGTCATAGACTGTTGATCTTGTCGACTTGCATTTGGTAAACTACCAATTACATTTTCTGTTGGAGTAGTTTTTTTTATTTTCATATCTTCTGTTATTTTCATAATACCTTCTGGTGCGCCTACTATAGAAAATTGATTATCACCCCCTTGATTATTATCACCCCCAATCCTATCATTAGGGTTTATAGAGGATGTTGTATTCGTGAAACCCCCAAAGCTACCATCTTTAAAATTATCTTTCAAACTAGCTATTACATCTTTATCAGTAATACCTAAATTCTTAGCTAATGTACTTACTGTTGAAACTTTATCCAAAGCGTTTACTGCGAGACCAATTTTAGCTATTGTGGTACCCGGATTTAAATAAGCCAAAATTCCTAAAGCTTGTTTCGTGTAATCCCAAAAACCTTTTTTTTCAGCTACCTTAGGTGCAAAAGAAGTTATTAATTCGTCTATTGTAGTTTTGTCTGGATCTATAGTTGTTGGTCCAGTTGTATCTTGTCTTTGTGCTGTAGGTACATCTACTTCTGGATCTGGATCTCCTAAATGTGACATGTCAACTGTTGGAGAAGGACCTGTCATTTCTGCCATATTTGGTCTATCAGCACCTCCACCATTATTATTATTATTTCCACCATTTTGAGAATTTGAACCATCTGAAGGATTGTTACCACCTTCACCACCAGTATCTCCTGGTCCATCTGCTGCTCCACCACTTCCAGAACTACTACCTCCACCCATATCTCCTGTGCCTCCAGCTTGACCACCACCACCACGATAACCTGGACGTTTACCGTTGGGTCTATTTTTAACTAGCTGACCATATTCATATTTAATTCTTTTATCTATCACTATCTTCTTCCTCCTGAGTGTACATCTAATCTAAATGTACCTAGTTTCCAGTTACTACTTATAGCAGTATTAGATATAGTTAAAGCAATTTGTCTAGCTCTTGCTCTAGTATCAATAAAATTAGTAGTAGTTGTTGAAGTATAGGTTTGTGTAGTAGCCGCATCATTAGGGTAATCTCTAAGATCTAATTTAATAATAACGTCTTCACTTTGAGAAACAAAATCTGGAATAATTCTACTAATCCTCATTATAAATTCTCCATCTCCTCTAAATGAAATACCTTCTCTTTGATCTTGTGTAATATCATAATCGCCTGAAGTAATACTAGCAGGTATTGCAACTGTAGCACTGGCACTTATTTGATCAAATCCAGTTTCGTGTTCAAAATAAATTGAACTTCCTTCTGTATTACCTATAACATCAAACGAAACGTCGTCTCCGGCGTTGTATTGAGTAGCATGAGGTAAACCAAATACTGATGAATCTTCCCATGTAGTTCTAGTAAATAAAGAACTAGCATTAGTAGACCATATAGAAGTCTCTTGAGTTGAGTCTAAATAGTTATATACGACACATCTATTATTTACATTTGATGTAGACGTTGGATAGAACCAGGTAATCTCACCAAACAAATTATTAATCCCTGCATAAACTAATTGGTTAGAGGTTGTATTTAGATCCTCATAAACATAATCTTCTACTAAACATTGCATAGACTGCAGTTGTCCAGTGTATCTAAAGAAACCATTATCAGACATCCAGTAAGCCGTACCATCAACTTCAACAGCTGCATTCATTCCTAACAATCCACAGTTAGTTCCAACTTGCTCGAAGGCAAATGTAAATGGTGTCCCTACAAATCTCATAGTAAACATAGCTGAGTTTGTCCAAACATAAAGAGCATTTCTTCCAAGTTTAGCACCGATGATCCGTGATCCGTCAGCCAATCTTTGTGAACCCGCACTGTTGATTGCTGTTGGAGTGTAATCATTTATATTCTCTTGAGAAGAGAATCTTATAAACATATCGTCTTGTGATGCTTTATCTCCAATTGTAGTTTCTGTTCCAAAGAACACTAAGTGTCTATCCGGTGTTGATACTAACATGTCCCTTGACGCTGTTGGTGCACCACTAATAATTGTTGCCCTATTGTCTGTTGCATTAACTGCATTTGAATCCCATTCAAAACATTCTCCATTATGAATTAAGGCTATGGCAGTTCCGCCTAAATTGTCCAAGGACCATAGTCCAGGGTCTATGACTGAATCGGTGTTAGCTGCTGGAGATCCCCAACCTGTGTAAGATGAACTGTTTGTAACTGTCGCACCATTTGAATGAGAAGCAGTTGTTGTTCCCCTGACACCTCTAGTAATCCCTGTAAGTATTAAACCTAAAACTCCAGTATAAGATATTTCTTCAGTACCAATTTGAATATAGTTTGTTCCTGTAGTGGGAAGACCGGCAACACTATTTAAAGTAATTTGTGTAGCGGATCCATTGTTTCCATTTGTGTCTGCTGCAAGTGATCCATTTAATGTAGTTGTTATAGCTCCTAAAATAATTCCACCAAATTGAGATATACCCCAACCATAAGCTCCCAATTGTTCTGCTGGTCCTACGTGGTAGTATTGAAAATATTTTACTCCTCCCGAAGCAGTACCCCCGGCTCCTGTCTCAACACTAGCCATCGTGATAGTGATGGTTGTAGTGGTAGGTATGGAAGTAACCATATATTTTTTACCATCAAAATCTGCAGCGTCATAATTAGAATTTGTAATAGTAGAAAAATCACTAAATAAAATAATGTCTCCTGCTACAAAAGTGTGGGCACTACCAAAAGTTATTGTAACTGTTGGTGAACCATTAGTTGTTGTAAAACAACTTGATAATGTTGTGCCTGTTGGATTAACTAAAGGGTGAATATCATAAAAGATACCTCCCGTATAAGCATATAAAATTCTGTTAGTGCCAATGATTGAATAATTAATAGAAGCATTACTAACCATATGATGTTGTGCTCTTGCAGCACCTGTTAGTTTGCTTATCCCTAATTGAGACCAGCCACCTATCTTCTCTGGTGTACCATATCTAAAACGTACGTTCTCCCCGCCCGTCCATCTATTTTCAGCGCCGGTAGAAGTAACTTGTTTGTTGAACCCTGGTACGAAACCTATTTTTTGTAACATATAATTCCATTATACTATTTTATTCCTGATGGTAGACCTAGCATTTGTCTTCCATCAAATTTATTTTTCTCAGCAAATGGGCCATTTACATGATTATAATGTAGAAATACTTGACCGCATATGTTCCCGTCAAAAGGCTCTCGCCAATGTTCAAGTTCACAGCCACTATATACTAACATATCTCCTACTTCAAGCAAGACTTTTGTGCCTGCAGGAGCGTTAGGTTTAACTAAATTTTGTCTTTCATTGACTACATTATTAGCTCCTGTTCCGTCAATAAATATTGGCCATGGCTCACCACCCAAGTTTATCGTCGTAGATATCTCACAGCTTGGTCTATCTTTGTGTCTATGAAGCGTGTCTCCGTTCTTGTATAATCTTGCGTATGAATAAGTGGGGACTAATTGTAGTCCCGTCTCCTGTGCCATGACAGGTAATACTTTAACCAACAAAGTCTCCATTACAGGATCTGCATAACATGAATAAGTATTGGGTATTTGTTGATCGGTCCATGTACCCAACATCCCATTGTTGTGAACAATATTGTTTTCGTACATATACTTAACTGCATCTCTTTTAAGATGAAAATAATTAAATATGAAATTAGCTAACTCGTAGTTGATAGCACCTTTGATTACTTGGTATTTATTAAAGGTCATGTGATCATACACTTTTGCATAAAATTAAAAGATACTGATATCCTTATATCATTAGATTCATTAGGGTCAACACAGTGGTTTAACCAAGCAGGAAACATAATCAAACGTCCAGCTTTTGGTTCATAGTGTGTCTCTCTCCATAATCTATCAGGCAACTTTCCTGGTTTCTGTCTTGGTCTAGACATAGCTGCAACAGATCTTGGGTCTTCTATTTTTAATTGTCCAGAATTCTGTGGTGCTTTTATATAATAAACTCCTGACCATAAAGAATTAGGATGCATGTGTGCTCTATTCATTGATCCTGGTGGGTTTATATTGGCCCACATATTACCTAAGAAAGGCTCGCTATCTAAATGTTCTTGATCATAAACAGTTCGTTGTGCTTCATATAACAAATCAACTAATCTTTTGTATTCTGGTCTCAGGTTCATATCAGTTTCCGAATGCCAACCTTTAACATTTGTACGTGTCACACCTTTGTCATTATTAGACCAAGCTATAATGTCTCGTTCTAATTGTTGATTCAAAGCATCGTCATTTAAATCTGCAATATAAATAGCAGTTGGAAAGTGTAAGTCTCTATACATTATTTAAAAGGTGTCCCTCCAAACCACATAACAAGTGAATTTCTTTTACCCCTTATAACAGGGGTTACTCTATGTCTTATAAAGGATGCAAAAAATACTGCATGACCTTGTTTAAGTTTTGCAATTTTACCCTCACTCATTAATTCTAAATCTCCACCTTCAAACTCTGATTCAGGAGAAAGTAAACAAGTCATAGATATTTTTCGCACCGGAGGTTCGTGGGCCATGTTCACATCATTATCAACATGCCAATCATAGAATCCTCCTTCAGGGTACTCGGTGTATTGTGCAGGCTCCGTTAAAGTCATTCCATCAAAACCAAAATGATTACCATTAGTTGTCTTCATGATACGTTCAATGTCTTTATACATATCAGCCATTTTTTTAAAGGGTATCCAACTAATATGTGAGGTTCTAGTTTTAGTATCTACAACTCCACCTTTAATTCCTTTGTCCCCTGCTCCAACTGAAGCTTCTTGTTTAGGCTCACTTCTTCCTGCTTCAATAATCATTTTACATTGTTCGGGTGTAAAGATTGGTGTAGTCGTCTCTACTATAAAAGATCTCCATCGTGGCTCTGTTATCATACTGCTCCTCTGTTTTTGATTGGGTCAAACTGTACATCACAGTTTGCAGCTAGTGTTCGTCTTGTCTCATTTGTTCCATTGAATGGATACACACAGTGTCTCATATCATATGGAAATACATAAAAATCTCTAAGGTCCATTGGGGGTTGATAATCTATTTTTGCAAATTGACCATTACTGGCTCCTAATATTTGAAGTCTACCGTTCTGAGGTATAGCTTCATTAGAGTATTCTTTACCAAAAGTTGATGGCATTTTTAAAATCATGACACTTGATAGTCCTGTAAACAACATTCCTCTATGAATGTGTGCTGGATTGTATTCATGTGCTTTCATTTCATTGACCCATACAGAATTTAAATGAGTATCATAATCTTTAATCTTATTAAAAGCTAGATAGTGTTTAAACACAGTCATAAAATAATCAGTTACGTTTGTTGGTAACAGGTTATGATTTTTCATCTTAGATTGATCCTGACCATTATAAAACAAACTATGTTCATTCTCTATCTTACCAACTAACTGTTTATTAGCGGGTGCAAGATTATGAAAGTTCTGTTCATAGATTTGATTAATCGCACTAAAAATATCTAAAGGTACTTGATATTTTAGAATTGATTGACCTAAAAATACAAAATCAAAATTAAGATTTGGTGTTCCCATCTTGAGTAATTTGTTCTTTCTTTTCTGTATTGTTTTCTAACTCACCCGATTTTCTAATTCTTTGTAGTGATTGTAGTTGTCCTAGAACATTAAACTTATCAGTATCTGAAGAACTCTCTGATAATTGTTTTGCTTTTTCAGCATACTGCATACCATAAGATTCTAGTTGATGTTGATTAACATCTTTGTCATTAAAAGATCCATCATTAAATTCTTTCTTTAATCCGGACCACATTTTAATTTCTCTCATTCTATGCTTAGCAGTTTTTTCCATAGAAGCTTTACCAAATCTAGCTTCATCTAAATCTATTTGATATTTAGTTAATTTGTATTCATCTTTTTCAGATTCTATTTTAGTTTCTAACCATTTAATCTTTGCTTCATTTCTTCTGTAATCAAAAGATAAAGTCATTAGGTTATCTAAGTATGATGATTGTTCTCTAACACACTGCCAATATTTTGCAGCTTTAGTTGGGTATCTATTGTCTTGTAATACTGAAAACCTTGCTTCAGTTTCTGTTCGAAACATTTGTTTCTTGGTCCAAGTGTCACGAAGCTCGTCTACCATACCTTTAAAATCGGTAAGATCAGTAGGCTCCAATAAATTATTTAAATGAGTTTCTTCTTTTTGTATAATATCTTTAACGTCTTTTTTCATTTCTTTATCCTTTATGTTTAAGAGATATATAACCTGTTTAAAAAATATTACAACCCTTAACTAGTTTCAATAATATCAGTAAGTTTACCGTCACCGTACCAAGCTTCGGTTGCTGTTAATGAAGGAGGACCTTCACCAAAAAATACTAAACCTGCAGTTTGACTACACCCACTGTCAGCAAGCCTTGTTCTTGCAGTGTTCATTGTTTGAACATTTATCCAATTTGAACCATTCCAAGACTCTACCATTCCACTGTTAGGAGGGTCTCCTCCAGCTAATATAGCAGCTGTTGATGTTCCAAATCCTGATCCAAACGATCTTCCTGTATTCAAATCATTTACTTCTGTCCAACTTGTTCCATTCCAAGATTCTGTGTTTGCTACATTTGCTGTTCCATCATAACCTCCAAAACCTAATGCAGAAGACTGATCTCCTGCTCCTGTTATTTTTAATCTTGCTGTGTTTAAATCTCCAACTTCAGTCCAAGCACTTCCATTCCAAGATTCAGTTGCTGCAGTTTGACCCCCAGCTGGAGGATTTTCACCAGCAAACGCTAAAGCTGCTGTTTGTGTTCCTACTCCACCCATAAATTCTCTAGGTAGGTTTAAATCTGCTACTTCTGTCCAAACAGCGCCGTTCCAAGATTCTGTATAACCAGTTGAATCATCACCACCAAAAGCTAATGCAGCAGTTTGTGTTCCAGCTCCACTTAAATTATTTCTAGCTGTGTTTAAATCATTTACTTCTGCCCAAGCTGTTCCATTGTAAGATTCTGTTAATGCTGTAGCACTTGGGGCTGCTCCACCAAAAGATAACATCGCACTCTGAGTTCCTGCTCCTGCATTTGCTATTTTAGCTGTATTTCCATTTGCTTCAGTAACCCAGGCACCTACAGAAATTCCTGCGTTCCATTCTTCTGTTGCTGTAGAATTAGGTGGTACAAATCCTCCAAAAGCTAAAGCTGTTGTTGCAGTACCAGCTCCTCCTAAAGAATATCTAGCAGTGTTTAAATCATTTGTTTCAATCCAGTTTGATCCATTCCAACTTTCAGTATTAGCTACTACTGGAGGAGCTTGTCCACCAAATGCTAAAGCTGAAGAAGTTGTTCCTGATGCTGCTGCATTAGCTCTACCTGTATTTAAATCATTTACTTCAAACCAACTTGTTCCATTCCAAATTTCTGTTTGTGCTGAAGCAGATGGCCCACCTATAGCTAAAGCTGATGTATTACTTCCTGTCCCTGCCATAACATTTTTTGCTGTATTTAAGTCATTTACTTCTGTCCAACTAGAGCCATTCCAATTTTCGGTATTTGTTACTTGTGCAGATCCTGGAGTTTCTCCACCAAAAGCTAATGAAGCAGTATTGTCATCTCCAGCTTGTGATAATTGTCTTCTAGCAGTATTTAAGTCATTAACTTCTGTCCAACTAGTTCCATTCCAAGACTCCGTTACTGCTGTAACAGGTTGTCCACCAAAAGCTAATGCAGATGTTTGAGTTCCATCTCCTCCAAGAGAACCTCTAGCAGTATTTAAATCTGCAACTTCCGTCCAAGCTGTTCCATTATAAGATTCTGTTAATGCTACTACAGCAGTATCAAATCCACCAAAAGCTAAACCCGCTGTTTGTGTTCCTGCTCCTTTTAAATTATGTCTAGCAGTATTTAAATTCCCGCCCGTGGACCATGCGTTACCTATAACTTGCTTATAGCCTTTTAATTGTTGAGTTGTAGTATTGTACCAAACTTCTCCAACAACTGGGTTAGAGGGATCTGATGCTACGACCGTAATATCTGTTCCGTGTATTTCTTTGTATGTTGCCATATTAATCTACCGTCTCCGTTATAATTCCGTTACCAATCCATTCTTCGGTTGATGCTCCTGCTGGAGATCCTCCTGGTTGAGATCCTCCAAAAGCTAATGCTGAAGTATTACCTCCTGAACTTTGTCCTCCACCTTGTTTAGCGACACTCATACCGTTTTCATTTGTCCAGTTTGTTCCGTTCCAAGATTCTGTTCCAGTTTGTTGACCTGGACTACCTCCATCATAACCTCCAGAATTTAAAGCGGACGTCTGAGTACCTCTTATTGCGTTTTGTTGTACAGCCAAATTTAAATCATTTAATTCTGTCCAAGCTGTTCCATTCCAAGATTCTGTTAATGCTGATACTGGACTACCCCCAGCGGTTAATGCTGCTGTTGCAGTTCCAGCTCCAGCCGATATAAAACCTCTAGCAGTATTTAAATCTCCTACTTCTGTCCAACTTGATCCGTTCCACGATTCTGTTAATGCACTAGGTAATCCACCAAATGCTAAAGAAGAAGTATTATCAGTTCCAGCACCTCCAAGATATCTTCTATTACTATTTAAATCTGCTACTTCAGTCCAACTTGTTCCGTTCCAAGATTCAGCAATCCCCACTATAGTTGGAGTTGCGCCACCAAATGTTAAAGCTGATGTTTGTGTTCCTGCTCCACCATTAAATCTTCTAGCTGTGTTCATATTATTTAATTCAGCCCAAGCTGTTCCGTTATAAGCTTCTGTTGCTCCTGTTACAGCTGGTGAATTATCAATACCACCAAAAACAAGTGCTGTAGTAGTTGTACCTGCTGTTCCACCTAAACTATCCCTAGCAGTATTTAAATTCCCACCCGTAACCCATACACCATATGCAAAATTCGCGTTCCATTCTTCGGTAATTGTTTTAATGCTAGGAGAACCAATAGATAAAGCAGCTGTTCCTGTTCCTGTACCAGCGTTTAAATCTGTTACTACATTTAAATCAGATGTCTCAGTCCAATTAGAACCATTCCAAGCTTCTGTTTGTGCAACTGTTGCTGTAGAAAAACCACCAAATGCTATACCATCTGAAGTGGTTCCTGCACCTGCTAACGTACTTTTAGCAGTATTTAAACTATTTACAGTAAACCAACTAGTTCCATTCCATTGTTGTGTTGCTGATGTATTACTTGGATTCTGACCTCCAAAAGCTAAAGCTGATGTAGCAATACCTAATCCACCCCCTTTTCTTGTGCCAGGACTTAAATCGTTTACTTCCGTCCAACTTGAACCATTCCAAAGTTCTGTATTAGTTGTTCCATCGTTTGGTGGTTCTCCACCAAATGCAAGTGCTGATGTGTTATTAGCCCCTACTCCTGAAAAAGAATCTCTTGCAGTATTTAAATCTGAAACTTCTGTCCAACTAGTCCCATCCCAAGATTCTGTTTGTTGAAATGGAGATATTGAACCACCATATGCTAAAGCTGAAGTTTGTGTACCATTAGATCCAAAAGAATTTCTAGCAGTGTTTAAATCGTTTACTTCAGTCCAACTTGTACCATCATATTGTTCGGTATTGGCTGTATTCGGTGGAAGATTACCACCAAAAGCAAGTCCAGCTGTTTGTGTACCTGCTGCACCTAAAGCTATTCTTCCAGTATTCATATTACCACCCATTGCCCAAGCACTTGTTAAGGTTGTAGAACGAACACGCAAGTCACCTAAATTTTGGTTATACCATACCTGTCCTACATACGGGGTTCCTGGGTCCGTATCATAATTTTGTACTTTTCCGCCTTTAATACCTTTGTACTCGGTCATTGTTTTCCTTTTTACTCAGTCAATGTTATGTCAGCTGGTCTTGGGTTGTCTACTTTATCTTCATCAGATAAAGCATCCCATGCAGTTTGTGCTGCTGTGACCTCTGCATCAACAATCAATTGAGCTTCAGCTAATGTTTTAACAGTTCCACTTACTTTTGCAATCCAAAGATTTGCATGTTTATTGTAAGCGGGAACTTGCCAAACATTACCAGGTAAACCGTTAAAAGAAATTTTGATCGCTTCTACGTGATCAATGAATCCTTTTCCCCAGTTTTCTGCTACACAGTATTGATATGTTTTTGTCATAGTTTTCTCCTATTCACTTGTTGTTGTTATTGTTCTTGTTATTGAACCTGTTCCATCCCATTCTTCGGTTGCTCCTGTAGGTGAACCTGAGGTTCCGCCAAAAGCTAAAGCAGCTGTATTAGTTCCTGCTCCTGCCAAATCATTTCTAGCAATATTTAAATTACCAACATTAGACCAGTTAGTTCCATTCCATAATTCAGTTGATGCTGTTGGAGCGGGCACTCTACCACCAAAACATAAAGCTGCTGTTTGAGTTCCTGCATCACCTGGAAAATCTTTTGCAGTGTTTAAATCGTTTACTTCTGTCCAAGCGGATCCATTCCAAGATTCAGTTTGAGCAAATAAAGGGCCTAAGTTATTACCAGCAAAAGCTAATGCAGCAGTTGCTATTCCAACAGCACCTAAACCATATCTTGCTGTATTTAAATCAGCAACTTCAGTCCAACTTGTTCCATTCCAACTTTCTGTTTTTCCAGTTGTAGGAGAATATCCACCAATAGCTAAAACTGAAGTATTGTCAGCTCCTGTTCCTGCAAAATATTGTCTAGCTGTATTCAGATCATTAACTTCTGTCCAAGTGTATCCATTCCATAGTTCTGTTGCACCTGTTGTAGGAGGGATTGCTCCACCAAAAGCTAATGCTGATGTTTGAGTGCCTCCTCCTGCTAATGCGTTTCTAGCAGTATTTAAATCGTTTACTTCAGCCCAAGCTGTTCCATTGTAAGATTCTGTTGCTCCTGTATTAGGAGGAACATTTCCCCCAAAAGCTAAAGCTGCTGTTTGAGTCCCTGTCCCTGCAATATAATTTCTAGCAGTATTTAAATTTCCACCAGTGTACCATGCTCCAAGATTAATGCCTGCGTTCCATTCTTCTGTAAACGCTACAGCTGGAGGATTTAAAGATCCACCAAAAGCTAATGCTGATGAATTACTAGCACCTGTAGCACCTAATTCTTGTCTAGCAGTATTTAAATCACTTGTTTCAGTCCATATTGAACCATTCCAAGATTCAGTTAAAGCTGAAGCACCACCTGGAGTCTCTCCTCCTATACCTAAAGCATTTGTGTTATCTGTACCTGCTCCCGCTAATCTTCTAGCAGTATTTAAATCAGCGACATCTGTCCAACTAGTTCCATTCCAAGATTCTGTTGCTGCTGTAGATCCAGGTGTGTCTCCACCATAAGCTAATGCAGATGTTATTATTCCGTTTCCTCCTAAATCTCTTCTAGCTGTATTTAAATCATTTAATTCAGTCCAACTTGATCCATTCCAACTTTCTGTGTTTGCATAATAGGTTGGAGGATTGAGCCCTCCAAAAGCTAATGCAGATGTATTATCTGCACCTGCTCCTGCTAATTGTTGTCTTGCAGTATTTAAATCTGCTACTTCAGTCCAGCTTGTTCCATTCCAACTTTCAGTTTCACCTGTTATTGATGGATTAGCACCTCCATAACCTAATGCTGATGTAGAAGTTCCATTTGATCCCATTCTACCTCTTGCAGTATTTAAATCATTGACTTCAGTCCAACTTGATCCATCATAAAGTTCTGTAGTAGCTGAAGTGCTAGGATTAAATGCTCCAAAAGCTAAAGCTGCTGTTTGAGTTCCAGCGCCCCCTGGAAAAACTTTAGCCGTATTCATAGAATTACCAGTTGACCACGCATTACCGTAAGCTTGATATCTATATTTGAATTCTGAATTAGCACTATCGTACCATAGTTGACCTGTAAGTGGATTGTCTGGATCACCAGCGTAATTTTGAACCGCTGTTCCAATCTCCTTTTTATAAGAAGACATTATTTAGCCTTTAACAACCAACCTTGAGTTCCATCTGTATAGACCAAAGTATTAGCTGCTCTTTCTACTGAAACTGTTAAACTTGCTGCAACACCTTGAATTTTTTCTGCTCCATTGGGTGCAACTGTTAAAGTATTAGTGTCAAATGTTCCTGCATAATCTACAAAAGATATTTCATCACCTAAAGTCCCTGCTGGTAAAGTCATTGTAAATGCGGCACTGGTTGTGTTACAGAAATAACCTTCTCCTGCGACTGCTGTAAATCCTGAAGTTTTAACTGCTACCCATGAAGTTCCCCCTGAGTTATCTACAAAAGATAAAACTCCGGATCCGTTAGTAGTTAAAATTTGATCTGCTGAACCTGTTACAGTTGGGAAGGTAAGTAAATCTAGTTTCACGGCTCCCGAACCTTTTGGAGTTAAAGTAATTCCAATATTAGTATCTCCACCTGTTGCGGATAAAATAGGTGCATTGCCTGTTGCAGCATTTGCGTATGTTAATTCATTAACTGCTGAAGCTGTTGCTGTTAATAAAAATAATTCATTACCGTTTGTGTCTAAAATTGAAGTTCCAATTTTAGGGGCTGTTAAAGTTTTGTTGGTTAAAGTTTGTGTTCCAGTAAGAGTTACATCTCCTGCTGTTGTCGAGAATCCTGTGTCGTAAATACCTGTGTTTGTTGCAACACCATCTGCATATACTATTTTCCAACCTTTATCAGTCGTTGCCCAAGTGACCGTGGCCCCTGAACCTGAAAGTGCTTTTAAGTTTACTGTGTATGCCCCTGTAGTTGCATTTTGAATAATGTAAAAATTTTCCATCAAAACCGGTAATGTCACCGTTTGATTTCCTGTAATTGCACCTGTAAGTTTTATAATTCTATTCTGAGCTTTACCTGTTAAAGCTCCATCAGAAACATTTAAAGGTGTAGATTGTACTCCGCCTGCAATAGATACTTCTAAATATCCACCTAATAGTTGTTCAGCTAAATTTAAATTTGCGTTAGTTTTTGTTCCCCAAGTACCAGCATTTTCGCCGGTAGCCATTAATTCTACTCCGAGAGGTGTATATGTGGATGCCATTAATTTTGTTCTCCTAATTAGATCTTTAATTTATATTATTTATAAAGTCAATGACGTTTATATACTATCAACGTCCGTATAACTAGCACTTTGTGCTGCGGTTACATTACTGTAACTAGCACTTTGTGTTGCTGATATGTTGCTATAACTAGCACTCTGTGTTCCTGTAACATCTCCATATCCTAAAGGTGCTACATTTCCTACACTAACAGTTGCTGATACTCCAGTCAAGCCCATTACTTGAGGAGGAGATAAAGAACCTATAGAAGAAGTTGCTGTTAGTCCCGATAAAGTATACCCAACTCCTGTAACTAAAGATCCTACAGAAGATGTTGCTGATACTCCTGTTAAAGGAATTACTATTCCAATAATAATATCCCCTACTGCAGTAGTTGTTTGTTGACCCGTTAGTGAAACTGATTGTTGATCTAAAACTATACCTCCAACTGCAGAAGTTAAAGATAATCCGGTTAATCCCATTACCTGATCTGCTGGTGTAATTGATCCAACAGTAGACGTTGATGAAATTCCAGTTAAGGTAGTTGTATTATCTGATTTTGCAATTAAACTTCCAGGAGAACTTGTTAATGAAATTCCTGTCAATCCCATTACTTGATCTGCTGGTGTAAGTGTTCCAACAGTAGATGTTGCTGAAATTCCAGTTAATGGAATTCCTAATCCAACACTAATTGAGCCAACAGTAGATGTTGCTGAAAGTCCATTTAAATTAATTCCTAGTCCAATACTAAGTGTTCCAACTGAAGACGTTGCTGAAAGTCCTGTTAGTCCCATTACATCAGAAGGTGTAATTGTTCCAACTGAAGATGTTGCTGAAAGTCCAGAAAGTAAAACTGTAAAACCTGACTCACCCCAGTTTTCTGCTCCCCATGTATCAGAGCCCCAACCTATTTCATTAAAAGGTGTAACGGTTCCAAGTGATGTTGATAATTGTGAGGGTGCTGTAAGAGTTACATCAACGTCGGCTTGATCGCCCCATTGATTTTGTCCCCAGGTTGTATTGGCTTGGTTCCAAGTATTAGCCATAAGGAATTACTCCTTATGCTATTCTCACGATAGCGTTAGACGCGTCTGCCGCAGGAAATTCAATTGTAAAAGTTCCACTAGTTACAGTTTTGTCTCCACCGAATGCGACTACACAAACTCCAGGATCACCTGCTGCTGTGTCATTAAATATTAAACAACCATTAGCTGTAAAGGAAGCTGATGTCCAAGAAATATTTGCAAAATCACAAACAGCTGTGCTACTATCTAAAGCTGGTGTTACACTTGTAAGTGCTTTTCCTTTTGCAGAATAAGCTGAACCTGCTGTGTTAGTAATTTCATTTGTTGAAGCGTAAGCTGTAGTGCCTGCACCTAAAGATGCTGAACTTGTGTATAAAGCTAGGTTAAAAGTATCTCCAGATGATGCTGTAAAATTGTGGGTACCCACTAAAATCTCTTGCTTAAAAGTATTACATATTGCCGATGATATTGCCATAATATTTTGCTCCTAGTCCTAATTTAAGGTGACGGTGAATCAATTTTAATTCTGACAGTTCCGTCAGTGTAATCATCTCTTCTTCGTCTTCCTAATTGCGTTCCCGCAATCTTTTGTAATTGATTATTATACTTTCCTTCGTACAATGTCAACATGTCTGTTGGCCCTTTTAAGAAAGAAAATGCTTGTGATAAAGCAGCATTTAAAATTAATTCTGGATAGTAGTTGCTTATATAAGTAGTTGTATTAGACGCTGATAAACCTGTTGGAAGCTTATTATAGTATATTCTAAAATTATAATTAACATCTGGCGTAGGTGCTAAATAAATAGAGCCTGAAGTAGTATCGCTTAATCCAGTTGCTCCACCAAACATAGCATAATATTTAGGAGTTCCAGTTACATCTTGACCGGTTTGAGAACCTTCTGGTCCTGTTAATCTTCCTACATACTCAGATAAAAATGTTTGATCTCTTTTCTCTAACCAAAAACCTTGTTCAGTGGTATTGGCTGCATTAAATACTTCTACTCCTCTTACAAATAAAGTTCCTGCTGGTACTCTTATACTATTTACATCAGCTGCCATTGTCCCTTCTTGAACAAATCTATCTGCATCCATAGGTAGATCATTACTAATTCTATTTTCAGATAACATAATAAAGTCATCAATTAAAGCTTGTGTAAATACTGTAGAACCTACTTCAGTATAATCTCTAATTGCTGTTGTTAAAGTTGCGTAAGTGTATGCCATAATTATGCTT
>Ga0222688_1000152_pt1 | contig 19466 bp, 26 predicted proteins | sample AntAcemetage1165_FD_181151 | JGI IMG/M metagenome (GOLD analysis project Ga0222688, IMG submission 181151) | Saline water microbial communities from Ace Lake, Antarctica - #1165 | ecosystem: Environmental > Aquatic > Non-marine Saline and Alkaline > Saline | place: Antarctica: Ace Lake... | reverse complement strand
ATTGATCGGTGCAACCACAAACAAGTTCCCTACTATCACGGGTGGGAGTCCAGAACTTATTGGTCTTATCACACCAGGTCATGATAGCCTGTCCCTTTCGCCACGTAGTCATACGCTTGATGGGGGTCCATGGGCAATTGACCTGCTTGTCCCACTTCTCGAGAACCTTGTACTCCGTGTGCATCTGCTTCACTAATCCAAAAATCTCATCTCTGAGCTTCTGGTATTCTCGCTCTCGAAGCCGTTGATTTTCAACGGTGGGAACCTCGAAGTCACTATCACTGTCATCATCGCTTTCAAATTCTGAATCATCGTCGCTGTAGTAGAACGTGTCTTCGTGGATTGGTTTGTTACCGTTCATGTGGTCATGAACGCGTTTCATTTGATCTGCCATCTTCAGATACATCCCATCGGGTATCTGACTGGAGATTTCATCGATGCATGCCATGAGGCTTTGGAGATCTTCCATGTTGGTTGTTTTTTTTAAGATGAAAATTACAAAGATTGCTAAGACTTAGGTTCTAAAAATATATTTCACGCATCAATCTTTTAGCAAAAGAATATTAAAATTATCACCCTTACGAATGGGTACGGCGTGGGATTCAAGGTCACGGTTATGCACCAGCCAGCCTTCACCCCTCTGGGGCTTCACGATTTTGAACACATCGGATTTGGAGATGAGCATCGTTCTTAACCCGTTCTTCGGGGTCAGCAATGCTATAAGGACTGCATCAAAGTCGTGTTCAGGTTTCAAATGTTGGATCATCCAGGTACCGTTCGTGTTAATGCGTGGGCATTTAATTTCGACCTTAATGTTATCTTTTTCACCATCGTTTTCAGTTGTTATGGTTTTTTTTATACCATAATAGTCTCGTACGGCATGTTCCATCTTCCCATATGATTTGCAGTTCATGTCGGCTAATTGCACAATCTCCTCACACGACCCTTTTTTTCTATAACAGTCACCTTGTGTTTCTCTGTCGAGCATCTCAATTACGTTTGGGTGTGTCAAAAAATAACTCTCCGGAATACCCATTGTTTTTTCATTTGTCTCAACAAGATCATTTTGTGTACTACACTTTACTTCTTTTTCGAATTTTACACGCAATTCATTTAAGATGGTGTCGTTATATCTGACGGATTTCCAACCGTTGTCGTGGCGATTGAGGAAATGACGGCTGAAGCCGCTAGGAGTCGTCCAGGTTAGATTACCCAAGATGATAGACCCACAATCGTTTAAATCTGCGAAGACGGTGTTATCGCCACCAGGGATTCTCAAACTAATCACCTTGGAGCCAGAAATTATGAACCCACGTTCATGTAAGTTGTTAAGTGTTGTACTGTGTCGCTTCGATTCCATGTTGGTTGATTGTTTTTTCTTGAAAAATATAAATTCTATGATTCACTTAGGTATGGAACACATACGAAAGATCATGGAAATCATGGACGATGATGAGATGTTCCCAACGAGAAATGAGTGGGCGTATGTAAAGATATCAAATGAACTCAAGAAATTACATTTCAAATTAAAAGAACTAACGGGTTCCTCGGCACCACCACCCCTTCGTCGTCGTCCACCAACTCCGTGGAAGGATCTTAGCACTTTACGTGTGAGACCGCGTCGTTAGTCTATATACATCATAGAAACTTCAGCAACTGTAGTACCAGCTTGCATCGTATGTCTCGGTGGAGGATAATATACACCTGGCTCTACTGGGTCAGACCACTCGGCGTGTAACCCCTGTAGAAATGCATTGAGACCCGGGTATGAAATTTCTTCACTTTCATCTTCAAACCATTCAGGTGGTTGTCCGTCAGTCATGGGTATGGTTGGTTCATAGACTGGAGGTCCATCAGTCTCTGGGTCGTAGTCAGTTCTCCACATTGGAACTGTCTGGTCAAGAAGAAAAGAAGGTGGTTTTACTTGTTGTCGTAATTCTTGAATTGTGTCACATAACTCTAGATAGTCCCCCTCAGGGATTCTATCAGAGTTTTTATCGATGAGGTCTATTATTTTATGAAAGAGATCCATTGTGAGATAATTTTTGATAAATCAGAGATGACTTAGGTTACATATCATTGGAATTTTACCCCAATCATATGTAATTTTAATTGAAATACAGATACTAATACTAATTAGTTACCGAAGGCGACACCAGCCATACCATTCTTAATACGGAGAATGTTGTAATTGACCGCGTACACACGGTGGAGAGTGTTACCGCCGGAAACGTTGTTCACGACAAGCTTCGCGTTATCGATGCGGCTGAAGTTTAGGGTTCCACTAGGCTGCGCCTTGCTCATGGAGAGACAGAAAGGCCAAGTGTAGGTTGGGAGATCATCCAAGACATCGTCTGGGAGATCGGTACAGTGCATCTGTGGCACAACATTGTGGTGGTACACGTTGGAAGTGTTCTCGTAGAGAGGAGTACCGTTGATGTAGAGAGAGGAGGTACTGAAAGTATATTCATCGTACCACTTCTGACCGGCAGCGGCACCGGAGACGAGATGGATAGACTTCACTGGGTGGTTGAAATAGCTGAGATCCAACTCAGTGTCGGTGTTGGTGGCTGGCTGGTATTGAGTCTGAGTGAACAGAATCTCGTGCTCTGTATCAGTGAAGTAAGCACGTTCATCGGTATCAACGTAAATGTAGTTACCGTAGATCTTGGGAGTACCTTGGGGAGTGTAACCGTCCCTGCATTTAATTCGGAGCTCCACCTCATGATATTGTAAAGCCACCAAAGGAAGAACCTTGGTCCAGTCCTCACCGAAGAAGAAAGGAATCATAAAGTGGTTCTGACCGTGGTTCTCCTTGGCAACATTTGTGGTGACAGTACACGAAGCCTTGGCAGAGTTGTCGCGTAAGAGAGGATTGTAAGCACCCTGGATGAAGAGGGAGTCAAGTTCGGACACCTTCTGACCACCAATCCACAACTCGAAGGTGGTTGGGTTGGAAGCACCCGCGGAGAAAAGACCATCTGTGTTGGTGGCAACATTAGAAATGAGGGTATCCTCAATCCAGATGTAACTGAGGAGATCGCCCTTGGAACGAATTGGTACGGTAATTTCGTTGGAGGCGGCGAAGGTGCCAATGTAATCCATGCGCTCTGGCTTCATCGCGAAGTTGGTATGGCGCTTGTAATTTTGACGAAAAAAACTGACCTGAGGCTGTCCAGTGATGTACACATCCTGAGCACCTTTAGATACAAGGTCAATCAAAGCGGCAGACATTTTTACTAATAAAGTATATTAAAATTTTAGGTCGTTAGTTACACAATGGTAGTATTCCAAGCACTTACATGGGAGGCGAGAGACGGCGAAGATGAGCATTTGATTAGTATATTCGGTAAGACTGAGGGTGGGAAGTCGGTCTGTCTCACAACAGCTTTTACACCCTATTTTTTTATTAAACTTCCAACTGGAATTGATTCCCAAAAGGTTCAGAGAATTTACGATATCCTCAGTGATAAGTGTAAAGATTCTCTGGTTGCCTACTCGTTGATGAAGTCTAAAGATGTTTGGGGCTTCCAAAATAATGAGGAGTTTGCATTTATGAAAATTAATTTTAAGGATTTACAAGCTCGCCGCCTCGTGGATTCCTATTTGCGTAGACCACTTGACAGGACCCCTGATCTTTTTGAACTTTTTGGTGTGAGGAATGTTAAGGTATACGAATCCAATCTAGATCCAGTACTTCGTCTGATGCATCGTACTGGTATTCAATCTACTGGTTGGATGGACAGCGGTGAGAAGTGTGTCCGATCTCATCTCGCGAACGTGGATATTGATCTCTTCTGTAACGACTGGACCACACTCAGACCTGTAGCTAGGGATGACATCGCCCCATTTGTTGTAGCATCTGTAGATATTGAGTGTAATAGCTCAACGGGTAAGTTTCCTGATGCGAACATCCCGGGTGATGCTTGTTTCCAAATTGCAATCTCCCTGTGTAAGTTTGGCTCGGACGAACCCTACGATAAGACATGCCTGTGTTACAAACAGACCGATCCTACTCTAGAGGGTTGTGACATCCGTAGTTATGCAACGGAGAGGGAGATGTTAGAGGCGTTCCAGAAATATCTTCACAAAAAAGATGTAGATATCATCACTGGTTGGAACATCTTCGGGTTTGATATGGAGTACATTTACAAGCGTGCTCAAATCAATAGGTGTCACTACGACTTCTATAACTTGGGGAAGCTCAAGGACACCGACTCTGAACTAGTGATTAAGAAGCTTTCGTCCAGCGCGCTGGGTGATAACCTTTTGAAGCTTCTTCCAATGAGTGGTCGGTTTATTTTTGATTTGTTCCATGAGGTTAAGAAGGGTTACAAACTGGATAGTTACAAGCTGGATAGTGTATCCAAGCTCTACCTCGGAGATCAAAAGATAGATATGGCTCCCAAGGAGATGTTTGCCCGATACAAGGAGGGAGATCCTGTAAAGTTGAAGGAAGTTGCCGAGTATTGTATTAAGGATACCCTACTCCCACATAGACTCATGAAAAGGCTCTGTACTCTACTGAACTTGGTTGAGATGGCTAAGGCGACCTGGGTACCAGTTCCATTCCTGGTGGAGCGTGGGCAGCAGATTAAGGTCTTTTCCCAATTGACTAAGAAGGCGAGGGAACTTGGCTTCATGGTTCCGACTATTCGGTATGGTGCCCTCCCTGAAGAACCCTATGAGGGTGCCACAGTCCTAGAGGCACAAAAGGGTGCATATTACACACCTATCACTGCCCTTGATTTTGAAGCACTGTATCCGAGTATCATGATGGCCCACAACCTCTGTTATTCGTCGTTTGTAATGGATGAGAGGAAGTATGGTAACGTACCTGGTATTGAGTATGAGACTTTCAATATTGGTGATCGCACCTACAAGTTTGCACAGGGTGTACCAAGTCTCTTACCAGCAATCCTTCTAGAGCTCAAGCAGTTCCGAAAACAGGCTAAGAGGGATATGGCCGCAGCGACAGGTTTCATGAAGGAAGTCTACAATGGAAAACAGCTCGCCTATAAAATCAGTATGAACTCTGTATACGGTTTTACTGGCGCTGGTAAGGGTATTCTTCCATGTGTTCCTATTGCCTCTACGACTACTTCAAAGGGTCGCTCAATGATTGAAGATACTAAGACATACGTAGAGGCAAACTTTCCGGGTGCCAAGGTGAGGTACGGAGACACCGATTCAGTCATGGTTGAGTTTGATGTTGGTGATCGTACAGGTGAGGAGGCAGTCGCCTACAGTTGGGAGGTGGGTGAGAGAGCTGCTGAGGAGTGTAGTGCCCTCTTCAAGAAACCAAATAACTTGGAACTTGAGAAGGTATACTGGCCCTATTTCCTCTACTCAAAGAAGCGTTATGCTGCGAAACTTTGGACAAAGGGTAAAGATGACAAGATGCATATGGATTACATTGATGTAAAGGGTCTCCAGCTCGTGAGACGTGATAACACACCTCACATGAGAGAGGTATGCAAGGAACTCCTTGATGTAATTCTCACTTCAAGTGATCCTGGTCCACCCAAGGAGCTTGCTAAAGAGAGAGCAATTGAACTTCTTTCGGGTGATATATCAAATCAGAAGCTTATTTTGAGTCAGGGTCTATCCGATTCGTATAAAGTTGGTGGTAAAGCGGTATCCATAACGAGCCCTGAGAGTGTCAATATCAATCAGTCACATGTACAAGTGGTCACAAAGATGCGACAGCGGAGACCCGGCTCGGAGCCACAATCTGGTGACCGGGTACCTTACATTCTCACGAAGACTGGGGATCCCAAGGCAAAAGCGTTTGAGAAGGCTGAAGACCCAAAGTATGTTGAGGAAAATGGGATACCGGTAGACTACCACTATTACTTCCTCAATAAGTTCCTCAATCCAGTGTGCGATCTTTTAGATCCACTATACGAGAATGTGAAAGAGGATATATTTGGGGACATTATCAATCAACATAAACCACCAAAACCGGTGAGGGAGCCATCCCTCAGTGGTATGAAGAAGGATGAACTCATCGCCGAGTGTAAACGTCTTGGTTTAGACGAAACCGGCACTCTATCCATTTTGAGAGCGAGGCTTAAGGAGATGAGAATGAAAAAAGAAGAATCTGTTGAAGACCTATTTAAAAATTACGAGCTTACACAAAGTAAGGATGAGCATGTACGAGAAAGTTGTTAAACTCATGGATGAAGAGTTGGAGGAGCGTATAAACACAGTCGTCAATGAATTTGCTGAAAAAATATCAAAAAAACATGGTATACCGTTGGATCAACTTCTAAAGGATATACCAGATTCTTATACGATTACAACATGTAAAGGTACCAAGAATAGCGGACAAAGATGTACTTATAAGGCGATTGATAATGGGTATTGTAGGCACCATGCATTACAGGGACAGCGTATATGTCAGCGTTCGTTTTCTAGTTCAAATCTACATAACCATGGTCCAGAGAAAATGTTTGTTAAGGGGTGTCCAGGTTGTGAATCCTCGAACGAGCTTATAGATTTGGGAGTCTAGTAATGTAATGAGCAAAAACGATATTCTACTAACATCGATAAACAATTTTTACACTGACGAAAAGAATAAAACTACACTACTGAACATTCTGGATAAATCGAGTGGCATTTCTCTCCGTAATTTGGAATGGTTCATCACGAACTATTCGAAGAAGAATCACATCGCATATCAAACAGGTGATGGTAAACTGTTTACAGTTCATTGTGCCTATAAATCCAGTCTAAATGGTTACAGTAAGCAACTTTTTGACCCATTCTGTCGGTCTCAGAAGTTTGCCTACGTCGTTCCGGGGACATCTCATGAAATCCAAACAACTTTGGCGCAATTGAATTTCATCAAATGGTGTATCAAGAATAACATCATTGACTATATTAGCAATAATAAGGATAAACTTTTTAGTAAGCAACAGACATGAAACCATTTTGAAACACGAATGTCTGGTAACCCGTGTAGTACATGTGTAGTGAGAATGTCTCAGTTGTAATATCAATTATAGATGTATCTAATTTAACTTCTATGTTAGTCTTATCGGATTGTATCTGACTAAAATCCAAGTTTCCCGATGGTTCCACATTTACCGGATTCAACGAGAAACTATATGTGTAAATATTCCTAATCGGCCTCGCCAATCTCTTTTGAAATGGAATTAAGTATTTGTAGTATGTGTGATCAGTTATGGTCAAATTCGGAAGTCTGTTTCCGTTGATGTAAAAACTAGCTTCAGACATGAGAGGGTAGAAGAATGTATTTTCACCGAAAAAGTCTAAAGATGATGAAAAGTTGAAACGATTTTGGTACAAACGCTCCCCATCGGTAGAGGGAACGGGGACCCCGATAGCTTCAGTTTCATCCTCAAACTTTGTGTTTCTCAAAAACCAATGAAAACACTTCACAGGGATATTTGGAACGAGGTTGTTCTTTATAACATCCCTGTTGAGGTCACTTACTATGACTGGATGTTTCCTAACTAGGTCTGTTATCAACGTCTGTCTCTTGGACGTAAAAAAGTTTCTTTCTTCGGGGCTTACTGTTATCTCCTCTGTTACAAGATTGAATGAGGGTAGGGTCACTGTATCGGTCGTATCCGTAAAGAATGTCTGTTGGTGGAAGTCAAATTCAAACTCAATCTTTTGTTTGTAAATTGCACACACTGGAAAATAAGGTCTATTAGGTTTGTTTGAAGAATATTCGTCACTCGCAAACTTACGGGAAAAGAAGAAGTGAAGTGGAATGACGAGGTCTGAATCATAACGGGCAACACTGGGATTGGTGGGTGCGTCATCAAAACCGAGGTTTCTGTTTATAAGAAATCTATTCGCTACCTTTTCAGACACTTCTAAATAAAGCTCATCACAGATAATTCCCCAATCGTCGTAGATCTTTTCTACTTCAATATCATCTACATACATTGTGACACTCTTGAGAATATGTCTGCCTAACTGATCTGCGTAGTTACCATTTGTTATAGCTGGCATTGTTATACTCAAATACATATTACTCAAAAGGTCACCCATGTTTCTTGGATGGAACTCAACTTTTATGGTTTTATTAAATGGCCAATTTGCTTCCGCGTTACCTGGTTTCCCAATAGTACGACTTCTGTGATACTTTCTGAAATCGGAATGATTCCGAACAGTGGTATTATTAAAGAACGATTCGTCTGGATCTTTGGAAAGTAAGAAGGTGTCTTGCTTTCCAATAGCTTTGAGCGAAATTTTCGCAGCTTCACCCATACCTATCTATTGTTTACATATTTTTAATATCCATTTTCCACATATCAATGTGATTTGTGTTTTTCATCACTTCAAGTTCCTCCTTAGCCTGTTTGGATTCTTTGAGAAGGTCCTTGACGGATTCTTCCGTGTATTGCACAGTTTTGATATTGAGGAGATAATCGTAGGTGCCACCAATCTTTGGGAACGTTTTGGAAAGTTCTTCCTCAAGGTCTTGCTTCTTGCGTTTGAATACCACAATGTTACCCTCAATGACCATAGTGACAAATTTAGACTTGTACCCACACATGGTAGCCCTTGTTTCAAGAACCTTGATGAGATGTGCCTTTCTCTTCACATAGTGATCTTCGCGGAGTTCAACAAAGTCCTTGAGAATCTCCTCCGGGCTGGAGTACTTGTAGATACCCTTCGTGGGGTGGAAAAGGTGCATGTTTGATACACGGAATGTCTTCCTCAATTTGAGATCCTTGAGGAGATCTTTTCCGGTGTAATCTTCAATTTCGAAATGAACATCCTCCGTTGTTGAATTATTCGTAAATCCACCAATCAGCTTCTTATCAACGAGACTGTCAAGGTATTCCTTGTAATCTTGTGTCCAACGACCGGGGGGTAATTCAGTGACCACGATATTCATTCCCTTCCAATTCCATACACCTTCCATCATCCATGTATCATCCTCCTTGTGCACTTTCCCCTTGAATCCCCTGAACCAAGGTCTCATAGGTACGATAGGCTTTCCATCTAATATCTTTCCAATGTTATCCTTGATATCTTTGGGGTTGAAGGGGGGTACATAGCAGCTGAAACCAGTACCAATACCCTCACTTCCATTGACCAAAATCATAGGGATCGTTGGCATGTAAAAGTCTGGTTCAATTGACCGTCCATCATCATCCAAATAGTTAAGAATCGCATCATCACGAGGATCAAAGATCTTCCGAGCCTGCTTAGTCAACTTCGTAAAGATGTACCTCGTCTGGGATGCATCCTTACCACCCATGAGACGAGTACCAAACTGCCCACACGGTTCAAGGAGATTGATATTATTTGATCCCATGTAATCATTGGCTAACTTCACAATCGTATCTGCGAGAGAAACTTCACCGTGATGATAAGAACTCTTTTCCGCAACATACGCAGCCAATTGGGCCACCTTCATTTCATCTTTGAGATTCTTATGAAAACAGGAATACATCACTTTGCGTTGAGATGGTTTGAGACCATCAGCCATGTGTGCGATAGACCTCTTTAGATCCGCAAGACTGAAATTGACCAAATCCTTGTGTACAAAGTTTGTGATGCTCAAGTTCTTCACACTCCCATACGGTACTTCAAGTTCGTTAGCCTCTTTTGCTGTACTCTCCAAAAGCCATGTCTTTCTATCATCAGCTCTCTTCTTATCAAAGGCGAGAATAATAGACTTGTCGGACATGATATCTGTGTCAAATTTCACAGTCAGATCCTGAATCTTCTTGAAATATTCCCGAGCCTCCGCAGAAGTGGAGGTACCGAGACCCTTGTAGTATTTAATCTTCCATCCAGCTTGACCCGTTCCATACCATGTACGGAACGCTGAATCTGTGTAAAAAGACTTTGATTGGGAACCCTTAGAAGCCTTGATGATCGGGGTCACCATAGAGACGACGAAACCCAGCTCAAGGAGACTTGGCCAAAAGTAGTGGATCATATTGAGAATGAGACCCTTGATGTGAGAACCATCATTATCTGCGTCTGTCATGATCATTAGCCTTCCATATCGCAGCTCGGAAACATTCTTATAGACTTTTCCTTGTTGGAGACCCAAAATCTTCTTGAGATCATTGAACTCCTGATTGGATGTCAACTGTGACACAGATGCATCCCGGACATTCTTACACTTACCGCGAAGTGGGAACACACCATAGTGATCACGACCAACCACAGAGAGACCCGCAACTGCGAGAGTCTTGGCTGAATCACCCTCTGTGACAATGAGGGTACACTCCCCAGAGAGTGCAGTACCAGCTTTGTTGGCATCATCCAATTTGGGAATACCAGCAATTTTAGATTTACGCGAACCATCTGTTTTCGCGAGTTCTTTCATCTCCTTAAACTTTGAGAGAGCCAACAGTTCATCTTGAATACCAGTCTTGAGAGCATTCTTGACAAAGCTTTTGAGAGGTTCAAACTTACTCCCAAAGTCCTGAACCTTTGAGGTACACTCAGATTTGACCTGACTGGAGAACGTTGGGTTCTCAAGGGTTGCCTTCACAAAGATATTGAAGGTATTCTTCACCTGTTGAGGCTTCAATTTGATCTTCTTTGCCATCTCCTCTATGATACCATTGGCTAGATAAGAAGCCACATGATCCACATGGGTACCACCCTTGTTTGTGCATATACCATTGACAAATGAGACCTGTTCAAGACCATTCTCAGACGGTCCGATACACACAGACCAGCGATCGGTGGTCACTGAACACAGTTCGGTTACACCTTCATGCATCTTGGCATAGGCTTCAAATTGTATTTTGGGTAGAGCTTCACCTTGGAACTTTACCTTACAGTTAGGGGTTGTACAGATGCTTGCATCCCATACACGCTTCTCAAAAATCTTGTAAATGTTGACATCCATATTCTTCATTCCAAATCGTTTCCAATCCGGTGTGAAAGTAATAGACACGGAAGATGTTGCAGTGCTGTGCTTAGTCAGCTTTGGTGGGTGGCAAATAGTCATATTGTCGGACCACTTTTGGGTATAGGTATTCTTCTCTTCACCATCCTTGATGATAATGGAGAATTGGGAAGAGTAAATGTTAGTCAACTTGGCACCATAGCCGTTGCGTCCTCCAACAATCCTCTTTTGTGAATCGTCATAATTGGTACTTGTGAGTAGATGACCAAATACGAGTTCCGGGTTCCACATACCCTCCTTTTCGTGCATCTTGACACCGATTCCACCAAGAGGTCCATTGTTCTCGATGGTGACTGTGCCAGTCTCCTTGTCTACAGAGACAGCAATTTGGGTAACATTTTTGGGGTGCAGGGAATTACGATCAATGGCGTTGACGAGAATCTCATCAAAGATCTTGAGTAGGGCTGGTGAATAAGAGACGTTCTTCTTTTGAAAGTTCTTGTTCGTGTTATTCAGCAGCCAATAGGACTCGTGGGTTTTGTCCACTGGTCCGACATAGGAGTCGGGTCGCTTGAGGACGTGTTCAACGTGGGTGAGCTTTTGTACACTCTCCATACTTTCTTAGTATTATTACAACTCAAATCTCTAACTTAGGTTTCACATTCACTATCGTAATCCTCGATAAGTTCCTTAATAAGAAATTCAAAGAGAGTATCATATAGATCTTCTGGAAAGTCTCCTTCCAGTTCCGCGTCACCATCAACCATGTAATGATGAACACACTTGAAAGATGCAACTTTGTTTTCTCTTGAAACTTTACCTTTCCACACTCTATATTGGTTGTATGGATCATCCTCGTCTCTCTCTCTGTCATAAACTTCGTAGCGCACATCATCCAATTCAACGTCCCACCAATACTCGGGGTTTTCTTCTTCATCGGGATAAAACCGCATTTTACTAATGAACAAGTCTAACCTTTAAATTGGGTTTCGATTATAATATTTTTCTTGTGTATATATAAATGTCAAACCGTGAAAAAATTAAAAAGTTGGAAAATGAACTTCGTAACATGAAGAAGAAACTTTTCAACGTTCAAAACAATTTACAACAACTTAATAACAATAACAAAAATAATTCAAACAAAAACAAAAATGTAACGACGTGGATGAACGCTAGTATGTCAGCTTCAAACAAGAATGGTATAAAGCCTTCCAAACGTGCCTACATCAAGACTAATGTCACTAACGGTAAGATCAGAACTGTATACAACAGGAATGGTTTGAAGGATTGGCTCTCTCGCACAAAGAATGTGGGTAAAAACGCGAAGCAGCCAAGTCCCCTCACCCGTAAATCATTTGGGTACAATAATATCAAGAAGTATCCTCCTAGACTTATTGTCAAGATGAAGCAGTAATTTTTTTCCGTGATACTTGTAGAAGATGTATCTCTATCTGATAGCTGCAGTTTTTGTATTATTTCTAATGATGCAGAACAAAACTCGTGGTATGAACAAGTCTATAGAAAAGTTAGTGAGACAGTCAGCTCGTTACGCTACAGCTGCCCAACAGGATGCCTCTCCAGTCATCGCAGTACTTCACGCGAATTATGCAGCGGCGTATCTATATGCCCTCAAAGACATAGCCACTGAGTCTCAAATTCATAACGCCACCGGTATTGATGTAAAGAAGTTCAAGGAACATGTGACGAATGTACAGGATATGGTCACCCGAAAGACATCCGATAAATGCCCAGAGTTTGTTGGTGATGTTGACATTTATTTGTCCCAAATTGGAGGTGAAGCGAGCACCTAAGTCGGCTCATAATTATGTAAAAGGTAACTAACAAAATGCAAGTGATTCGTGACACCCTCTGGACTTCCTGTCTCTCTGATGCGACGAAGATGTATCGCCTCAGAGAGCCGGATGATAAATGCCACCACCTCGCGGATGCTACGTGGAAAATGAAGATGCGGTACAAGAAGATTGAGGATAGGAAAAAGGCGAACGCGATAATTTTTCTTGACACCACACCCAAAGAGGCTGTTGTCAATCATAGAACTAATGCCAAAATTTGCTGTGCTACGACAATGGCGGGAAAGCCTTGTAGGTTCAAGGCTGTTGTGGGGAACTATTGCAGGAAACATAAAGTTTCGGATATTGGGATGGGGAAGAAGGTGGATGTGAACAGCCTCTTGAGTCAGTTGGACGGAATTAAAATCAGTAGCTAATGTATAAATGATGTCTCTAGATCAGGAGACTCTTAGACCTGTAATAATAGCAATGGCTCTTTACATCGCAATCAGTATTATCGTCCCAAAAATCGCTAAAAAACCCACAGGTATTCAACCAGTTGACGACCTGGTTATGACTATCATGGCTCAACAGGGTTCCCTGATGAGTGGTACCATTCTAATTGGTCTCATTGTCCTCGGTACCAACTACATTCAAGAGGAACTCCTGTAAAATGTTCTCTTTCCCCACAAGTTTTTTAGTATGCTCATGATTCATATAGCGTAATTTTTTGTCATACGTATCTCTCATGAACGCCAAGAGTTGATTTGAGTTTGGTTTACCCCAAACCATTCCTTTTTTGAATAGGAAGTCGTCTTTCTCCAATTCTTGAAGTTCACACTGAATAGTATACCGTGTTCTCACATACTCAGGGGAACCACCAAAATTAGTTATAATCACCGGTTTATCTCGGAGTGCTGCCTCAACGGGACCCATCCCGACACCTTCAGACTTTGAGAAACTCACGTAACAATCACAACGATTGTGGAGTTTGTCCATTTCTTCATCCGAAATGAGACCATTAATGACTTCAACATTTGGTAGTTTTATCTCAATATTTTGGTTACATGTAGCCTTGACCACGAGTCTCGCATCAGGTTTATTCAGGCGCATGAAGGCTTCTAGGATTCCGCGGAAGTTCTTTCTATCATCCATGATGTTTCCAATATGGTAGAATGTATAGGGTCTCTTTGATGGCATTGGAATGTGTGCATGTATGATATGAAATTCATTCTTAGGAAACTGTTTGGAAAAAACACGTTTACAGAACGCGCTCGGTACCATAATCTTTTTAGACTGTTCCATGATCAGACCATAGTCTTCATGAACAGTTTCAGTTTCACACACAGTCATGAGTGCTAAGTTTTTCACCCGCGTTCTCGCATACTTAATGTAATCCACATGAGGTTTAATGGGTAATAGGAACAGGAGACCGTGTTCACTCTCGGGGAGATCAGATCCTATCTGATGATATGAGGCATTGTCAAAAACTTTCGTATACTTTGATGCATGTTGACCAATGCCACTACCGAGATGGGATCCTATGATGATCATTTGAGTTTAAAGATAATCTTTCTTTTATATATATTACAATGGACTCTATTCGCAAAGAAATTGAAGCTGAGATCAAGCGCGCTCGTCTTGACAAGGGTCGTCTCTATGACCTCCTCCTAAAGATCGTTGACTCGGGTGGTGCCGGTGCTCCAGGTCCAGCAGGACCCATGGGTGCTCAGGGTCCAGCAGGTCCCCAAGGCCCAGCAGGTTCAACGGTTTCGTCCGTTCCCAAGGTAGTGGTGGCTACCCCCAAGGAGGATAAGCCCGATGCCAAACCCGCTGCTAAGAAGACTACTGCTACCACTCCAGCTAAGAAGAAAGTTACATCCAGCGCTCCTTCCACCTCTGCTTAATTTTACCCCAGTGGTAGTCTCTCCTATCTTGAAGTGTATCAAGAAGTAACGCCAGTTTGAGTTCTGTCTCAACAATAGTTGCTTCACTGAAACCTTTACCGATATCAACATAGGCTCCACATAACTCATTGTATGTGGGAACCTCTTCCTCGTTTTTAAATTTAACAACAACCGCGTCTTCAATCATTTACTGATATACAAACTTTCTTTTAATATCAATAATTGAAATTAGGATGACCCTTTATTGACCCACCACATAAAACCCCCAAAAATAGCTGCTAAAAACGCTACAAGAACCCCAAATGAATACTTTTCCTTTGGTGGTTCTGGTGGTTTATCTGGTAACTTTTGTACATTTTGGTTAAGGGTGTCTATCTTTTTGAGTAACTCCTGAAGTGCCTGAAGTATTTGAACTTCACGGTTCTTTGGTTTCTCCTTGACGTTCACAGTGGTAATTTCAAGAATCATATACCATTTGGCATCTGGTTGGAGTAAGACATAATCTCCATCGTCTTGATGTTCGTAAATCTTGAAGTTGAGTTTCTTGATGGATATGGGATTGAAGTAGTTTGTCTTACGCCCAAAAAGTTTGGCTTGTTTGTCTCTCAAAATAAGTCCACTACTCCCTGTGAAATGCCTCTCCAGAGGCACCCTAGCTAAAATCTGACCATGTCGTTCATCAAGTATTTGGGCAACCTTAGGAACTTCTGGGCATATGATATCTATAAACTTTGCAACGTTGGAGTTGATGCCATCATTTTCACCAATCTGTGTCACGTAAAAGTCTACCATCTTGATACCAAGGACACGACTCATGTCTTCAACGTGTGTATTTGATTCAAGTTGAAGGTCCAACGAAAAGATGTTGTTCGTACCATTCACAAAGTTTGAATCAACTATAACGTACTGTGTCTTCTTTGGTATATCGTCTAATGACATTCTGAAGTATACTAACATTAAAAATAATCTGTTTTCATTTCAGGGGTCAATGGTTCCACCAATTGCAAAGTTTACGATCGGTTTATGCGCTACTGGTTTTGTTCTAACTGTACAAGATCTTTATAGAGAGTTAAACCAGTATAAAAAGAAAAAACCAAAGTAGAATAAATGTACCTCAAGGCGATTTACCTTACCCTTCTTTCCATGACTCCTTTCTATATCAATAACTTTTGTAAATGGGTCAAAATGGCTGCATGGGATGCCCCACTCAGAATTATGTTAGATATTGAACTTGAGGCGATGAAGCTCGAACGAGACCTAAGTCGTGAGGGTTCTAACGAAAATGTAAAAAATGACTAACTATATCATTCCTATTCACGACCTTCACGTGCATTCCCACCGATCCTTTAACGGTATCCCGGGTGTCGCCTCTGACAATCTTAAAATCGCATTCCTTCAAGCTACCTCACCCCTGTGCAGAGACGTACAGGAACTTATCTGGAAGGAAGTGTTATATTGCACCGTACCCATTGAACCCCCACCTGCACCAAAAAAATGTTCCCCTTATTACAGAGTATCTACGATCTCGTTGCCCCAAGGCGTTCACAAACCAAAGAAACTCTTTACGACGAAATGATACAAGGTGATCTAATTGAAACTATTAACGAAGTTGGAGAAAAAAGGTATATTGAAATACCTAAAAGTGGTTATACTTCACGACGTGATAAATTGGATATTCTTCTCAAAAAGTCTCAAAGTATGTTGGATTTTTGTTTGAAAAAGAGAAAATCTGATGATGATATGTCGTGGAAACTCATAAATCTAATTGACAGAGTTCGTGTTTCGCGGTATAGAAATGATGACATAAGACCACTTTTTGATGATTTCGAGGGAATTAAGAAACGATGCAAGAGGGGGTCTATGTCTAATGTTAATCTAGCTATGGGGTAAAAAAATGTTGTATTATTGTAATAATGTTCGGCAGTGTGTCAAGTTTGATTAAACAAATGGTGGCAGATGTACAGAAACAGGTGGAAGCAGTGGGTACAACTAACCCAACCACTCCAACCACTCCAACCACTCCAACCACTCCAACCACTCCAACCACTCCAACCACTCCAACCACTCCAACCACTCCAACCACTCCAACCACTCCAACCACTCCAACCACTCGAACCGGTCCAACCGGTCCAACCGGTCCAAGTCCACCACCAGGGGGTGACAATTCTATGATGATGATCTCGTCGGTGTCTAGTTCATCATTATGTTTGTCTGCACTCGTGATTATAGCTGTAGTTGTAATGAAAAAATAAATAAGGATATAGATGAATCATCAACAACTTGAAGACCTTCGTTTGAAGTGTGAAAATGTACTCTCACAATTCAAAAAGAAAACTTTTCCAACTTTACATGAACACCTGGAATTTTTTTAGATGTATATAGTAGATTTAAAACATCATGGGGTGGCCATTTTCTAGGAGGGAGTACCACTGGTACCACTCACACGCAGTCAATAATTGGCTGAATAAGAATGTCGCTGAGCCAATCAATAATGCCGTTATTGCTCCCGTCGTAGAAATTGTTGCTCCCATTGTTGCTCCCATTGTTGCTCCCATTGTTGCACTAGTATCACCACCAGAACCTTGTGAAGGTTCGTGGAGTGCTTATGGTGCGTGTGATGCATCATGTGGTGGTGGTACAAAAACAAAATCATGGACCACCACAAAAAACCCTAGACACGGTGGCGCTGCATGTCCCAGTCCAACTACACAAAGTCAAGCGTGTAATACACAAGCGTGTCCTATTAATTGTGTAGGTACATGGAGTGATTATGATGCGTGTAGCGTCGGTTGTGGTGGTGGTACACAAACAAAATCATGGACCACCACAACTCCATCTGCTCATGGTGGCACTGCATGTCCTAGTCCAAGTACACAAAGTCTAGAGTGTAATACACAAGCATGTCCTATTGATTGTGTAGGTGTATGGGGGTTACCGGAGCCGTGTAATCAACCATGTGGTGGTGGTACACAGACAAGAACATGGACTACTACAACTCCATCTGCTCATGGTGGCACTGCATGCCCTACTCCAACTACGGAACTTAAAGAGTGTAATACACAAGCATGTCTTCCATCAGCGGGTCCATCAGCGGGTCCATCAACGGGATCATCAACGGGTCCATCAGCGGAGTCCACTGATAACGATAACAAAATATACATAGCATTTGGGACTATTTTGTCGGTTTGCTGTTGTATGTTGGTATTGGCACTAATTTTATCAGCGAGTGGCAAACCATCATCACGACCACGTGGGCGGTTTCGGAGGTAATTTATTTTGAATGTATATGATATATCATGGCACTCCAACAAGAGTCACCAGCACAAAAGAAAGCAAGGATGCGAGAGTTTTGTAAACAAAACCCAGACACGGATGGGTGTGAAGATGTTGAAGAAGGGTTTAACATAGATGCCATAGCTGAGGTGGGACAGCTGACATTGCTAATGTCCGGTTTGGCATCTTCTATGTGTTTAGTTATTGTGGTTATGATGTTAATGCGAAAAAAGTAGATAAGGAATAGACTTGTAGAATAAGTAAATAAGATGTCTATTCATATCAACGTTACCAATTGCACGCGCCCCAAGTTCGTCGTTTTCAATGGAGAGATGACCGAATCTGATTCCGATACCGAGACTGAAGTGAGTGTTTCCGAAGATGAAGGCTCTGAAAGCGAACCAGAGTCTGACTCAGAGGAGGACCTTCGTGAAGTGAAGCCTTATCATGGTCAGGGTTTCCGTGTATATTTTGACAGTATCAAGGATCGTCGTCATTTTATGAGAGCATTTGGTTTTAACTAACCTAAGTATACCTAAAAAATAAAGATCTTTTGTGTGATAACTCCTCATGGACAAGATCTACCCCCCCGTTAAGATTTTGATTTTGGACTCAGTTTATGAAGATGATGACATAGTTGAAATTGGTTCACCTATTAAAAAAATTGAAGATACTTAGAAAAAACGCGTCTTGTGTGTATAAGATGGATGACCTAAAAAATGTAATGCGGGTCATAGACCAGAATTCAGATAAATTACCTGAAGGTGATTATTTGGAATTGTGTAATCTATTAAGGAATGTTTTTAGAAATCAAGAGCGCAAAGAAATGAATAACCTCTTTGATTACGATGACTTTGATATGTATGTACCTGGTCAAAGTGAAGAGGTTTTGAATCACTTCTACGATCATTATTATCAGATGTCACTTGATAACGAACGAATACTTTTTATAACACAAAAGAACTTTTTGGAAGATGAACTTGAACAACATAGACCTATCAGACGCGTTTCAAAGAATATAAGACTTGAAGCGATTATGCATTACTGTCATTTAAATAATATATCACTCACACGATATACATCTGAAAAACTCAAAGAGTACCAAATAGCCAATAGTAGTTTTGTTGATGACAAAACTTTTCAGAAATATTTACAGAAAATATGTAAGGGATTCATTCACATGGAAAATAACTACAGAAATATGTATCGTGGTGTAATAATGGAACGTTTAGATAAGATTGAGGGTTGGATCGAAGAAGTTCAGAATATGTAACCTAAGTAGCTTGTATTAATATGTCTGCGTACACCACCATTTGTTACCTCCTGAATATTCGAAAATAATATGGATGAGGGCACCTGCGATGAGATGGAGAAGGGGTGTATCAATTTTGAGATTCATTTGATTGATACCATAGATAAGCGCGGCGTTCATGACACCAATGACGAGGGCTTCCATGAGAACATTAGATAGGGGACGATTCATTTATATATAAAGAAGAGATTAAATTCCACCTAAGTGGCTCCTGCACCGAGACAAAACCAATTTAAAACATGGAACAACTGCTTGCCGAAGTCGCCCAACTCCGCCAAGAGGTCTCTGAGCTCCGTGCTCTCCGTGTACCTACCCAAAAGAGG
>Ga0222688_1000149_pt1 | contig 19784 bp, 22 predicted proteins | sample AntAcemetage1165_FD_181151 | JGI IMG/M metagenome (GOLD analysis project Ga0222688, IMG submission 181151) | Saline water microbial communities from Ace Lake, Antarctica - #1165 | ecosystem: Environmental > Aquatic > Non-marine Saline and Alkaline > Saline | place: Antarctica: Ace Lake... | reverse complement strand
ACGTTGTAAGGCAGAGCGCTGGCTATGAGTGCGAACACTGCCACAAGCAAGACGGGCGCATGGAGTGTGCGCACATATTCGGCAGGGCAGCAAAGTCCGTTAGGTGGTCAATGATGAACGCTGTATGTCTTTGCCACTACTGCCATTTAACATTCACTGCTAACCCCTTAGACTTCACCGCATGGCTTGAGCAATACAAAGGCCAGGGGCATCTCGATATACTGCGGGAAAAGTGGCAGGTATTGATGAAGACCAACAAGATGCTAAGGGCTGAGATCGCCAAGCACTACCGGGAAGAGCACAAGAAGATGCTTGCCAGTGAGAGCTATGAGCCAGTCTCATATAATTAATTTAGCTTATATGTAAAATAAGGCTTTACAATGTCAAGTGAAAGGATCATAGTTACACCTCATTCAACGCAGCAGGGGCTACAACATGAAAACTTTAATGGCAAACAAGACGTATATCGGACGCTTCATTTGTAACAGTGACAGCACTTTTGAAGTCAATGTTATCAAGCGCACCGAAAAATCAGTTACATTTTTGCACCCCCATACAGGTGAGAGCAAGCGAGCAAAGATCCATAGCCATGATGACGTTGAATTTTTTATGCCGCTAGGCAACTTTTCAATGTCACCAATCATAAGCGCCTAATTAAACCGCCCTTTCGGGGGCATTCAAACAAGGGGAATAAGATGAAACACGATATGAGCTACAACCAAATTAAAGCAATTGATAAGGCCGAAGAACTTAAAAACGATAACAGAATGGGCATTTTAGCCGCTGTTGTATTGTTTGGCCTTTACTGCATGGCTTCAACCATGGAATTCAACGACTGTCTCAAGGGGATTTGCTAATGAGCCACCCTGAGATTGATTTTAAAATCTGGCTTGAAGATAACCTGCCAGGAATGATAAAAGATTACCGCCATTTTGACGGCAGCCTTATTGTAATGTCAGACGAGCATAAAGATGAAATTTGCTACAACTTTTTGCTTAATTTTCGGTCTTGGTGGGATGACGTTTTGCCGCCTTGCGTAATCAAGCAGGCAGTGTTTTTAAGATACCTGTACGAGGAAACTGAAAACGAAGACATTTCTCTTATTTTGCGCGGGGACATTTATTTGTATTTGGAGCTTCATTTAAGCGATATTGTTAATGAAGTTTATAACGAGGTCTTTAATATCAAGTCAGAAGAGTTTGCAGGATATGATGTGGGACAATGAAGCGCCTTATTGATTTTAAAATGGACATACCTGACGGAGCGGCTGGCATTCTTAATGGCCTATTCTATAAGATAGGCAGCCACAATTTTAGCTTTTATTGGAACGGTGAGGAATGGCGCAAGAGCGACCACCACACGGCTAGGGTGACCGCTGCGTTAAAGGTTTGCAGGCACAGGTTTTCCTTTGACAACGGGGTGACCTGGTGATGAACGATAGAGATAAAGAATTAACCGTAATGGTAGAAGAGATTAACAGGCTTGCAGACCGGCTAATTGCTGACAGCTACGCCTTTAAGTACAAGGTAGCTAAAAGGCTGCTATTTGTTGCATCGCTAGGGGTTCTGGTTGCCTTTGTGACAATCTCCATGTACGCTTATTTAAATTAGATCGAGGTTTCCCCTGACCTTTGAAGTAGGCTTGGCTCACCTATGATCGCAACGAGCCACTCTGCTAATCCATGCGATTGCAATCCGGTAATCCATGATCAACAAACAATACACAACCAAGGGGGCATATTATGCATTAGCTATTTTAATCGCAGGAAACTAGCGATAGCCTTCGGGCTGGTGACTCAGGTTGGCCCGCCTGCCGCGACAAAGGGCATACCACCAAATGCATACCCTTCATGAAATATCATGATTTAAGATCATACAAGATAACCGGTACAATGCGCCCTTAATCAACGGTTGAGGTGTGACGTGGTACTGTACGGGATAATAGTAGTGGTAGTAGGATTGATGGCAATAGCAAAAGATGAATTCAAAAGAGGCTCTTAACAGAGTCTTTTTTTTTATGGTAAAATACATTAACCTTTACTGAGTAAAGAAAACTGATTATTATGTATAGGCCAACAGCGCAGAAATGCAAGGGGCAAACATGAAACAGTTATACATTAGCCAACGTATTAGTGATTGTATTGACAATGAATGGTCTGATTTATTGACCCAAATTGATAACATTACTCAAAACGTGATGGAGACTCCATCGGCCGGCAATCAGATAAAGGCAGCCTTGATTCTATGGGCTGACTCCGTAGACGTTAGAACCAGTAAACTACCCCCAGAAGATGTAGAGCTATTCGCTCATAACCCATCTATGGGCGTTTCTGTTAATTTTGGTGCAGAAGATTAAAAACCACAGGCCGCTACATGAATAACGACTTACCAAAGAAACCTGCGCATAGGCCGCTTATTCCGATTGATTGGGATCAGGTGGATGAGATGTGTTCTATTCAATGTACGGGCGAAGAGATTGCCGGCGTTCTTAGCATTGATTACGACACGCTGTCAAGGGCTTGCAAGCGGGAAAAGTTGTGTTCTTTTGCGGACTATATCGGACAAAAGAGGTCAGGCGGTAAAAGCTCTCTCAGAAGAAAACAATATAGTGCAGCAATGGAGGGAAATGCAACGATGCTTGTGTGGCTTGGAAAGAACTGGCTAGGCCAGACGGATAAGCTAGAGACTTTTAACGACCATCAGATTACAGCTTTTGAAGTGGTAGAAGATGAAGGTTAGGGCCAAAGGCACAAGCCCTCAAACCCAGTTAGTAAACAGTACGGCCAGATTCCCCGCCATGGTTGCAGGCTTCGGCGCAGGCAAGACACAAGCCTTAATGCTAAGAACTCTTCGCCTTATCTTTGGTGATGGGGAGGATATAGCCTACTACCTACCCAGTTACCCACTTGTACGGACAATCGCATACCCTAGATTTGGCGAGATGTTTGACGGCCTTGGCGTTCCTTGGAAGTTAAACAAGCACGAACACACCATCCAAGTTAATGGCAAGACGATTATATTCCGTACTATGGACAACCCCGATGCAATTGTTGGCTATGAGGTTGGGGATAGCATGGTTGACGAGCTGGACACGCTGCCTAGAGACAAGGCCCGCGATGCTTGGAATAAGATCATCGCCCGTAATCGGCAAAAAAAGAAATCAGGAACCAACACCGTAGCGGTAGGCACGACTCCCGAAGGCTTTAGATTCGTTTACGAGAAGTGGAAGAAGAACCCTACCGAATCCTACCAGCTGATAGTGGCCCCGACATACAGCAACCCCCACCTGCCTGATGGCTACATTGAGGCGCTTAGGGAAACATACCCCAGCAACCTTTTGCAGGCTTATTTAGAGGGCGAGTTCGTCAACCTAACGGCGGGCGTGGTTTATACCAATTATGATAGGAAGCTATGTGGCACTGACGCAGTAGCCCAAGAGCATGAGCCCTTACACATCGGAATGGATTTTAACGTCAATAACATGGCGGCAAGCATCCACATCATGCGTGGTGGCAAAGGGTACGCAGTTGATGAGATAATGGGTGCCGCAGATACGCCAGCAGTTATTGATATTATCAAGGCTCGCTACCCAAGCAATCCGGTAATCGTTTACCCTGATGCGAGTGGTGCAGCGGCAAGCTCTACGAATGCAAGTATGAGTGATATTAAGATGCTCAAGAATGCTGGATTCACCATAAACGCCCCGCGAAAGAATGGGCGGGTGAGAGATCGGGTGGCGGCGGTCAATAAAGCATTAAGTGACCCGAAAGGGAATAGAATGTATTATGTGAATGTTGACAAATGCCCGAATATTGCGCTTGGATTAGAGCAGCAGGCATATGATAAGAATGGGGAACCAGACAAGACGGGCAGCTTTGACCATATGAATGATGCCACCGGCTATTTCATCGTGAGACAGTTCCCTATCACATTTGATAGAATAATTACAGCGCCAACAAGGTGGAGTTAATGAGAAGCACAGACATTGAATATACGCATCCCGAATACGATAACAACAAGTATCGCTGGGAGTTCTTTTTAAGATCATATTTGGGTGGTGAAGATTACAAGAATGGTGGCTACCTAACTAAGTATTTAAACGAAGATAAAGACGAGTATCAGCGCCGGCTTGATTTAACTCCCATTGATAATCACTGTAAGAATCTGGTCCATATCTACAGCTCTTTTCTTTGGCGTGTGCCACCCGTAAGGCAGCTTAACTCACTGGCTAATGATGCATCTGTAATGAGCTTTATGAAGGATGCCGACCTAGATGGGCGCAGCTTTAATTCATTTATGAGGCAGGCTCAGGTATGGGCTTCAGTATATGGCAACGTCTGGCTAATGATGGATAAGCCCGCATCAAACGCAGGCACCAAGGCAGAAGAGCTTGATCAAGACATTCGCCCATATGTAACGATGTTCACCCCTGAGAATGTTTTTGACTGGAAGTACGAGAGGACACCTAGCGGCCGTTTTAAGCTCACATATCTGAAGGTGCGTGAGTCTATAGAGTTTATCAGCGACACAGAGAAAGAGGTCTTTTATCGCGTCTGGAGGGAAGATACAGTTGAAAGCTGGAGTTCCTTGAACGATGCTGAAAAGATGATTGAAAGCGTGCCAAATTCGCTAGGTAAGATTCCGGCTGTTTTCCTACCTGCTCAGCGGTCTGTTGTTCGCGGTATTGGTATCAGTGATCTGTCAGACGCTGCTTATATGCAGAAAGCTATCTATCAAGAGCTGTCAGAAATCGAGCAGCTTATTCGTATATCAAATCACCCGACCCTAGTCAAGAGCTTTACCACTGACGCAAGTGCAGGCGCAGGCGCAGTGATCAATATGCCGGATGACCTTGACCCTAGTTTAAAGCCGTACCAGATCCAGCCTAGTGGCGCTAACATGGACGGTGTACGCGCAGCAATTGAGGATAAGGTTCAGTCTATCAACCGTATGTCTCATATGGGCGCAGTTCGCGGTACAGATGCGGTAACCATGTCGGGTGTGGCTATGCAGACAGAATTTCAAATGCTTAATGCGAAATTATCCGAAAAGGCTGACTTGCTTGAGTTGGCAGAGGAGCAGCTTTGGCAGTTGTTCGCTGAGTGGCAGGGCGTAAGGCCAGACGTTGAAGTGTTCTACCCTGATTCCTTTGACTTGAGAGACTACGACCAAGAGCTTGTATTCCTTCAGCAAATGCGTGCTACCGGCGTTAAGTCGGTAACCCTGAGCATGGAGATAGATAAGCAGATAGCCGATCTTATACTTGATGACGAAAACCTCGCTCGCTCTCACGCTGAAATCGAGGCATCTGCAATGACTATAGGCCAGTTCCCGCCGGAGCCTGAAGAGATAGGCGCTATTTAATGGCTGAAGATGTTGACCAGCTACGGTCAGTAATCGCTAGAGCGGAAGGCCATCAGGGAAAGTTGGCCGCTGCCCTGGTAACGCTTGAAAACCGTATTACCGACATAATGGCAACTGCCCCTTTAAAAGATGGCGCTTTATTTGATCTGGAATGGGCTATTAAAGCAAGGGTTGAGCTAAGGCAGGCTATTGAGTCTGAATACTTGGCTACGGTAGATGGGCTGGTAAGAGAGTACACGGTGGTAGCTAACGAGGTTGCCGCTATGCTCAACACGTATGGCAATGTCTCAAAGCTTGACCCTAGCGTGATCTCTGAGCTTCAGTCGATGACGTTTAAGGGATTTGAGGACTTAGGCCAGAACTATCTAGATGTGGTTTCTAAAGAGCTATATGAGAATACATTAGTTGGCACGACATTTGCCCTAAGCGTAGCTACAATCAAAGCTTCAGTTAGCTCTGAGCTAGGCCGTTATGCCAGCCAGTCTTTGCATGATTCGCTAATGCAGTTTGATGCAACGGTGAACACGAAGATAGCCATTGATGCAGGAGCAACCAAGTTTAAGTATTTCGGCCCTGACGATAGCGTTACTAGAGAATTCTGTGGTAGGCACGTTGGCAAGGTTCTCACCAAAGAAGAAGTCACTGAGGCTTGGTCTGGCAGTTGGGCAGGCAAGATAAGCGGTGATCCTTTCGTGGTTCGAGGCGGCTATAATTGCCGTCATCATTTTAGAGGTGTATTCGAGGAATAATCATGCCACAAGGTGCAGGAACATACGGCAGCAAGGTAGGCCGTCCGAAGAAAAAGAAGAAAGTAAAGAAATAAAAAACATATGATACAATTTAAATTCACCAACTACTCTTTTAGAGGCACGCGACATGGGCGAAGATAACATGGAACAACAAGCTGATACTGAAACAGCAGCAACAGAAAATCAGGAAAAGACATTTACTCAAGCAGACATGGACCGCGTTGTTGCGGAGCGAGTAGGCCGAGAGCAACGAAAGTTTGAAAAGCAGCTATCTGGCATTGATATAAACGAAGCCAAACAGCTATTGCAGGACAAGGAAGATGCAGAAGTTGAGCGCCAGAAATCACGCGGCGAATTCGACACTCTCTTGAAGTCAACTGTTGAAAAGAAAGACTTGGAAATACAAAGTTATAAAAGCAAGCTTCAGTCCACATTGGTGGATGGCGCTTTGTTGAGTTCTGCGAGTCAGTATAACGCTGTAAATCCTGAACAAGTTTCGGCCCTGTTGCGGCAAAACCTCCGGCTGTCTGAAGATGGCAATGTGGAAGTTTTGGACAGCAAAGGCACGCCAAGATACAATGATAGCGGAATTCTGCTGTCAACTGGTGAGCTGGTGTCGGAATTCTTAACGGCCAATCCTCATCATGTCCGAGCCTCTCAAGGTGGTTCAGGCAGTCAGGGTAACGCTGGTGGCTCCACACAGAAGTCTGCATCTGTGGCTGATATGGTTGCTAATTGGAATGAGGGCGGTAAAGAAGCCTTCGCTGCAATGAAAAAGAAAGCAACCTGACAAACCTAACTTACTATTTAACTATTAATCTTTTGAGGATTTAAATCATGGCCGCAACTACTAGTGCCACCCTAGACGATCTATTTGTAAACATTATTGCGCAGGCGCGTTTCACCGCTGAAGAGCAGTCCCTAATGATGGGCCTTGTTACTCAGTACAATATCGGATCACAGTCTGGAAAGACTATTCAGATTCCAAAGTACCCAGCAATCAGCGCCAGCGATCTGACCGAGGCGGTGGATTTGACTTCAACGACTGTCTCGACCAGCTCCGTTTCTGTAACTGTTGGTGAAGTTGGCGCACAAGTTGTCCTGACTGATCTGGCCACAATGGGCGCGGGTAACCCTGCTGTCGAGCTTGGCACCGTTCTTGGTAACGCCATTGCTACTAAGATGGATCAGGACTTGCTTGCTCTCTTTACCGGCTTCTCTAGCGGTCTGGGTTCTGCCGGTGCAGAAATCACTGTAGCTGATCTCTTTAAGGCAGCTGCTACTTTGCGCGCTAATAAAGTTACCGGCGCAATTTCTGCTGTTGTTCACCCGTTTGTTGCTTATCAGCTTAAAGCTGGCTTGACTAACACCTTCGCTAATCCGAATGGTGGTGACGCGCAGAACGAAGCTATGCGTAACGCTTATGTCGGTCAACTTGCAGGCATGAATGTCTATGAGTCTGCTAACATTGCCATCGATGGTGATGGCGATTCTATTGGCGCGGTATTCGCTCCAGAAGCACTTGCCATTGCACTGAAAAAAGACTTCAACATTGAGCCGCAACGTGACGCATCTCTGCGCGCATTTGAGCTTAACGCCACAGCCGTCTACGGTGTTGGTGAGCTGGACGATACTTTCGGTGTCAAGATGACTTTCGATACTGCACTTTAAGTAATAGATTCCCTGCCCTCTTCGGGGGGTGGGGTTTTACTGAGGTTTGAACATGGCATTTTCAACAGATGCAGATTTATTGCAGTTATTGCCCGACATACTTTCTCTGGGCATAGACTCATTCAGTCAAGAACACGCAAAAGCACAATCAGATATTGAGCGAGAAATCAGAAACCGCTGGTGGGAAAAGCGCGGTTTATCTGGTGAGCTGATCCCTAATTACTTAACAGATTCGCAGTGGACTAGAACATCTGCTTATTTAGTCCTATGGAAGTACGCATTACCGCAGTTAACTAACTGGGTCGATGGCGACAGATTCCAGGGCATGATTGAATTCTACAAAGCCCGATACAGTGAAGAGATCGAGGCGGTATTTCAAGACGGTGTTGAATACGATGACGATAACAATGGCACGATTGAAGCTGATGAAAAGCTACCCGTTAACCATGGCCGGCTTGTCAGATAATGGAAATAAAGGTTGGCTCCAACGCCAAGAAGGTTGCTAGGCAAATAGGCAAGAAAGGCAAGCAGCTATCTGATAGTGTAAAGCGCGCATTACTGATTACTGGGCAGGTCGGCTTAACTATCATTGAAGATAGGACGGCTAAAGGCGAGCAGATTAACGGGCTTGATTTTGCGCCGTACAGTGAGGAGTACACCTGGTTCAGGGCGAAGAATGGACGGAATGTGTCTAATGTAGACCTATCGTTTACAGGCCAAATGTTATCTTCGATGACTGTTAAATCAAGTGCGCAGCAAGCTGAGATATTCTTTACTCGTGCCACAGAGTCTAAGAAGGCGGCGATGAATAACAAGACGCGCCCTTTCTTCGGGTTTAATAAAGACGAGGAAAAGAGGCTTGGCAAAGTATTCTTTAGGTATTTAAAATGAGTATTAGAGAAAATATAGCTGAAAACCTTGTGTCTACCCTGCAGGCGATCAGTTCTCCGGTAAGCGTTAAGCACGTTACAAGAGAGCCGTTTGACTTTCAGAAACTATCAAACGCTCAATACCCTGCCATCTTGGTTAGGAGCGCGGGCGAGGAACGTGGTGATTCAAGTCTGGGCGGGTCTATGACTCAGCGCATGGCAAATATAGACTACCAGCTAATTTGCTATGTTAAAGGCGCAGTGATTGACAGCGCCCGAAATGATATAATTGAAGCAATCGAAGAAGGTCTTGATGTTGATCGTTTGCGTGGGGGCTTTGCCCTTGATACGCAGGTTACTCGCATTGAGATTGATGAAGGTTCTATTGATCCCATTGGTGGGGTTATAATGACAATTCGCGTTTTGTACCAATACACTCGCGGCACAACTTAAACTTAATATAGAGGTATTATCATGGCGACTAAAACAGGCGCATCTGGTGTTGTAAAAATGCAATTGGCTGGGACGACTGTAGCCGTTGTTGGTGAAGTACGTTCGTATACATTTGAAGGCTCAGCAGACACTATTGAAGATTCAGTAATGGGTGACACTTTCAGATCTTACAAGCAGGGCTTAGGCTCTAACACCGTATCAATCGAGGTTTACTGGGACGAGGCAGACGCACAACAGCTAGTGCTTGATGAGCGCGCATCTGTTGACTTTGAAATTTATCCTACAGGCACCGGCTCCGGCGAAACTTTCTTTTCTGGAAATGGAATCGTAACGTCACGTTCTATAACTGGCGCGTTTGATGGTATGGTAGAGGCTAGTTTTTCAATCCAATGCAACGGAGCAGTAACCGAAGCACAAGCATAACCAACTAAGGGGAAAACCATGGGACTAGCTAAAGAGTTAAGAGACAGAAGAAAGTTAGAGGCGCGCACAGTATTGGTTCCTGAATGGGGTGATGACTCTGGGCCGTTTAAGTTATTCAGCAGAAGCATTACTTGCTATGACTTAGACCAGCTACAGAAGAAACACCCGAACTTTCTAACCAACACCACTATTGGATCGATGGTTGATCTGATCTGCATGAAGGCTGAAGACGAAGGCGGCAACAAGCTTTTTGGTTCTGCTGAAGATCGTATTGACTTGATGGGTGAAGAAACTGCGGTAATCTCTGAGATTGCTAACCAGATGTTTGCTCAGATTGAATCGGTAGAGGATGCAATAAAAAACTAAAGGCCGATCCGTTTAGGGTAAACCTATTATCCTTGGCTGATCGGCTTCACATAAGTATTGAAGAAGCTGAACAAATGCCACTTAATCATTTTTATGAATGGGTGGCTTACTTCCAACTGATGAGTGAATCTAATGGCTGAAAATGTAAGCATTGTAATTAAGGCTTTTGATAAAACTAAGCCCGCATTTGGCGCAGTTGGTAGTGCATTAAAAGGTATAACCGCGTCTATCTTTAGCATGAAGACTGCCCTAATAGGCGTTGGCGGTGTTACTGGATTTGGCTACTTAATAAAAAAATCTTTAGACGCCACAGATACCCTGTCTAAGACCGCTAATAAGATTGGCACAACTACTGAAGCTCTTGGCGGTTTGCGCTACGCTGCTGAGATTACAGGCGTATCAACGAATACTATGGACATGGCCTTACAGAGGTTTACGCGAAGAACAGCGGAAGCAGCTAAAGGAACGGGAGAGGCTAAGGGCGCAATTAAAGAGCTTAGGCTAAATGCTCAAGAGCTAAACAGGATGCCGCTAGATCAGCGCATGATTGCACTGGCTGACGCATTCGGGAAGGTTGATAACGAATCGGATCAGTTGCGTCTTGCCTTTAAACTGTTCGACTCCGAAGGTGCTGCACTTGTAAACACCTTGGCGCTAGGCAGTGACGGGCTAAAGGAATTGCTAGGCGAAGCTAAGATGCTTGGCTTAACTATGTCCACTGAAGCGGCGCAGGGCGTAGAAAAGGCTAACGACTCAATCACCAAATTGCTTTCTATCGTGAAAGGCTTAAAAGATCAATTTTCAGCAGCACTTGCCCCAGCTATCGATGAGATTGTTACTAAGTTTACTAATTTCATTATCAGAACTACTGACGCTGAAGGCGGCATAGAAAAGCTGGCTCAATCTATGGCTGTCAGTTTTTTAGAAGGTGTAAAAGTCACTTTGGGCGCGTTAGATAAGTTTGCTGAAGGTCTTGATACTGTAATCAACAAAGCAAATGATTTCTTCACCGGTTTTGAAACTAGGTCTATTCAGAACCAGATGAAAGGCATTGCTAAGGAAATGTCAGAGCTTGGCGATCAGATAGGTGACTTGGAGGATGGCGGCATTCCAAGTATTTGGGAGTTTATTACAGATGGCGGTTTAGTTGCTCAGAAAGCAGATATACAGAGGCTCGGCACGCAATATGTAGCTCTTTACGGACAGCTTCAAAAAGCATCTGAAGGTAATTCAGAATTCGCCAGCAGTCTTGGCGGAATTATTGACATGGATGATACTAACCTTTTCTTTGATGACCTTCTAAGGACTATTCAAGAGCTTGGCGAAATTGCGCCAAATGTACTAACGCCTTTAGTTAAGACTACAAACGACTTGCAGGTTGGGTTTAAATCGTGGAGTGATTCACTGCCATCAATGCAAGAAAACATCCAGAACCTTACCAAGCAAGGTCTGAACGGCATGACTGATGCTCTAACGGCTGGCGTAACTGGAGCGGCTAACTTCGCTGATGCCATGAAGTCTATGGCAAAAAGCGTAGTAGATAGCCTGATTAAAATGCTGATTCAAAAGTATATTGTTGATGCTGCATTTGGCGCGATTACTGGCTTTTTTGACCCCCAGACACGCATTAATTCATCTGCCGGGTATGGCTCATCTTTAGGTGGCGCTGACCCGTTTAATACTAGCAACTTTGCCCCTAGAGCTATTGGCGGCTCAGTCCAGAACGGGGCGCCCTACATGGTAGGTGAGCGCGGGCCAGAAATGTTCGTGCCTAACTCGCAAGGGTCAATTGTACCTAACAACAGAATTGGTGGTGGCGGCGTTACCGTTAACCAGACCATTAACGTCACTACAGGCGTGCAGCAGACGGTTCGTGCAGAGATTGCTACACTTATGCCCCAGATAGCTAACGCGGCTAAGGGAGCTGTTGCGGAAGCTAGAATGCGCGGCGGTAATTACAGTAAAATGCTAGGAGCATAATCAGTGCCTTTATCTTTTCCCAGTGTTGGTATCGAAAGTTTAAATATGCGCCTAAAGCGTAGCGTTGCTGTATCTGAATCACCGTTTAGCTTTGACCAGCAGGCGTATGAGCATCAGGGCGCTAGGTGGGAATGTGAAGTCACGCTGCCTGCCCTTAACTATGCGGAAGCCAAGTCAGTACAGGCTTTTATTGTTGGCCTAAAGGGTCGGTCAGGCACGTTTACTTTTGGCAGCCCGCTGCACACAAGCACAGCTACCGCCACAGTAACCAGCGCAGCTATCAGGGCCGAGTCGTTCATGACTACCGCAGGATCAAGCGCGGTTGCTGCTGGTGACTATTTCCAGTTAGGTAGTTACCTTTATATGGCAACAGCCGACAAAGCCTCTGGGGCTAACACATTAAGCTTTCAGCCGCCATTAAGGGCCGCGGTTAGCACTAGCACTGCGCTAGACTTTACTTTGCCTAAGAGCCTTTGGCGGCTATCATCTAACGACATTGGTTGGTCTGTAGATACAGCCTCCATATACGGGTTTACCTTTGCGTTTACAGAGGCTTTATAATGAGCAGAACATTAAGCACAGAGATGCAGGCGGTTGCCACTGCTGAATTAGTCCGGCCTATCTATCTTGTTAAGATGGAATTTGATTCAGGAAACCTTAACTTGTGGTCTGGACTGGGCAACCTTGTATATAGCGGTGAAACTTACGTTGGCGCTGGCGATTTGTTGGCTATCAGCTCAATCAAAGAGTCTGAAGAGCTTACGGCTAATGGTATAACTGTTACTGTATCTGGCGTAAAACAGTCTTTGGTTAGCATTGCGCGAGATGAGCCATACCAAGGCAGAAAAGTAACTCTATACCTTGGCGCGTTTGATGAAAGCGCCGACATCATATCCAGCCCTGTAATATTGTTCAGTGGCTTTATGGATGTAATGACAATCAGCGATTCTGGTGAAACTTCAACAATTACAATAGCGGCAGAAAATAAGTTAATTGCTTTTGATCGGGCATCTATAAGAAGATTTACAGCAGAAGACCAAAGGATAGAATACCCCAATGACAAAGGTTTTGAGTTTGTTTCTAGAATCGCACAGCAAGAAATAATCTGGGGTAGGCCAACTCCGGCTTCCTCTAGTTCATCAACAGGCAGGATAGATCTAAGGATAGGTAGATAATGATTTATCAAAGAGAATGTTTGTCCAGCTTTAAAGAGGACATAAAACCCTTGCTTGATAAGCACTGGGAAGAAGTGGCGCTTCACCAAGGACAGATAAAATTAAACCCAGATTGGAAAGAATACGCTAGGCTAGACGCTTCGGGAGTTCTGGTAGCGTTTACTGCTAGAGATGAAGGCAAGCTAATAGGCTATTGCGTACTTTTGGTAAGCCAAAGCATACATTACAAAGACCACAAGTTTGCGTCTAATGATGTTGTTTTTGTTTTACCTGAATACCGTAAAACCTATGCCGGTTATAATCTTATAAAATGCGCGGAAGATTACTGCAAAGAGTCTGACGTTTCTATGATGACGATTAATACTAAAGTGCATATCCCTTTTGATAATCTTCTGCTAGGCATGGGCTTTGAATTAATTGAGCGTATCTACTCAAAATTATTAAGGAAATAAAATGGCAATTTCAGCTGTAGCAGGGCTAGCAATGGCAGGCGGGGCAACCCTTGCTGCGGGTGGAGCTTTAGCTGTTTTTGGACTTGGAGCTGTGGCATCTTTTGGAGTCGCTTTTGCTATTGGCGCTGGATTGTCTATGGTCTCTAGGGCGTTAATGCCGAAGCCTAGCCTTGGACAACAAATGTCTGGCTTAGACTTTACTGTAAGAGAGCCTAACGCATCTAGGAAAATGATTTATGGCCGCACAAGATCTGGCGGCGCAATTGTTTACATAGACAGTACTGGTGATGAAAACGAATACCTTCATTTAGTTATTGCAATGGCTGGCCACGAAATAGACGCTTTTGAAAAGATCTATTTTGGCGAAGAAGAAGTTTGGAGTAATGGCAGCATAGCTGGGTCATGGGCCGAGTACTTAGATATAAATGTGCATTTGGGGAATCAAACTACTGCGGATTCCCAGCTTGTAGCAAGGTCTACCCAGTGGACTTCTTCACATATATTAAATGAAACAGCGTATATCTACGTTCAAATGAAATACGATACAGAGCAGTTTGCTAATGGACTGCCTAACGTATCGGCAACAATGCGCGGCAAAAAGGTTGCTAATCCGATTACTGGCGTTACCGAGTGGACGCAAAACCCAGCCCTTTGCGTGTACGATTATTTGCTGAATACAAGATATGGCCTTGCAGAGTCTGCCTTAGATATTAATATCACAGCTTTATCTACAGCTATCTCTCTTTGCGATCAAAATATAACTTTAGATGCTGGCGGCACTCAAGACAGATACACGTTAGATGGTGTTATTGACACCGCCAATTCTAAAAAAGACAACATTGAGGCCATGCTTTCGGCTATGGCTGGCAAGCTTGTATATTCAGGCGGTGAGTATTTTATATCCGGCGGCGCTTACGCAACTCCTACAGTAACTATTGATGAATCCGTCATGGTTGGAGGCTTGCAAGTTAGCACTAAGCAATCCCGAAGAAGCCTATATAACGGCGTTAAAGGTGTGTTTAGAAGCGAAGAGGACGACTACAGCCTTGCAGATTACCCAGCTCAGTTAAGCTCTGCGTATAGCTCTGAAGACGGCGACCCAATCTATTTGGATATGCCTTTGCCGTTTACTTCGAATAACATTAGAGCACAAAGAATAGCCAAACTAGCATTGTTACGGTCAAGGCAGCAAACAACTATTACAGTTCCCTGTAACCTTACTGCGCTAAAGTTTAAGGCTGGCGACAACATTATGGTTACCAACGCCAAAATGGGCTGGGATCAAAAAGTATTTGAAGTTAATGATTATGACCTGAGTTTATCTTCTAATGGCGAAATAATAGTAAACGTACAGGCAATTGAGACTGCTGCTGAAATTTACAATTGGGCTTCGTCTGATGAGAAAGATTATCTGGCAGGCGGCGAACTTGACCTATATAACGGAAGGACTACCCAGCCACCAACAAGCCTTGCTGTCACCTCTACGACCGTTGTCGCGTCTGACGGAACGCTGCTGCCATCTTTGAGATTGAACTGGACAGCTAGCGCAGACATTTTCGTTACGCACTACGAGGTTCAGTATCAGCGCGGATCTGCGATTATTGATCTGGGAAGCATTGCGGCAAACTACGACACCTCAGAAAACTACGGCCTTATTGATGACGCGGCATCTGTTCTTCTTGATTATGGTTCCATTGATGAAGCCGTGGAAACTGACGAGCCGGACTACAACTCAACATCGGTAACAACTTCCCAGTACATAATTGTCGGAGTGACCCCTAGCGCCAATTACAACATCAGGATTAGAGCGGTAAATGAATTAGGCGTGAAGAGTAATTTTGTTACCTTGTCTGGGCTTGCTCAAGGCGATACTGATGCCCCTGCAATACCGTCCTCTGTAACTGCTTCAGGTGGATTAAAAGAGGTTACGATTAGCTGGGTTCCACCAACAGACCCTGACTATAGCCATGTGGAAGTCTGGGAAAATATAGTAAACAACTTTGACACAGCCTCCCGCATCTTTGTTGCTGGCGGTGATTCTTATACAAGAACCGGCCTTGGTTATAATATCCTTCGCTATTATTGGCTAAAATCTGTCGATTACAGTGGAAACATATCTGCCGAATCGACGGTTGCCTCTGCCACCACTTTATTTGTTGATACTGATTCGTTTAGCCAAGCAGTTAATAACCTCTTTACTCAGGCTGGTGCTTACGGAATTGAGCCGGTGGCTTCATTGCCCGCATCCGGTGACTTTGACGGACAGATAAAATACGAAACGACACAGAACAAACTTTACCGATGGGACGCAGCCAGCTCTGCGTGGACTGATGACATATTCTCAATCTCAGCGGGAACGGTAGACGCGGCCTCTTTTGCTTCTGGCATAGAGCCAATTAGCATCCTTACAACATTGCCAAACCCAAGCGGATACACTGGCCCCAAGCTGGTATTCTTGACCACTGACAATAAGATTTACCGCTACACCGGGAGCGCGTGGACTTCGGAGATTCCTGCTGCTGATATCGGCGGGGCTTTAGCTTCTGCCAACTTCCCTAACGATTTGCGCCCTATTGAGATTGTGACGGCATTGCCTACTACGGGTAACTTTCAAGGTCGTCAGGTATTCTTAACCACTGATAACAAGACCTACCGCTATGACGGGACTGCATTTATTGCGACCATTGCAACGACTGACCTTCAGGGAACGATTGCCAGCACTCAGTTAGCCGCTGCCGCTGTGACGAATGCCAAAATAGCGGTCAATGCCATTCAAGGTGACGTTATCGCGGCTGGCGCCATTACTGCTGCCAAGATACTAGATGGCGCTATTAGCGAGCTTAAACTAGCTAACGATGCAGTCACTACGGCCAAGATTGCTGCCGATGCTATTACTGCCGATGTTATCGCCGCTGGCGCAATCACTAGCGATGCAATTACGGCCGGCGCAATTACGTCCCTGAAACTAGCTGACGATGCCGTTACAAATGCAAAGATAGCAGTTGATGCTGTTCAGGGTGATGTGATTGCAGCTAATGCTATTACCGCAGATAAGTTATTAGACGGCGCTGTTAGTGAGCTAAAGATAGCCGCTGGAGCCGTTACAACTGCAAAGATAGCCACTGATGCCATTACTGCTGGGGTTATCGCTGCTGGAGCTATTACCGAAACAAAGATAGCGTCAAACGCCATTACCTCGGCTAAGATTGCGGCCAATACGATTACGGCGGGAAACATTGCAGCCGGAGCTATTACAGCCGATGCTATTTCTTCTAACGCTATTACCACTGCAAAGATAAACGCTGGCGCAGTTGTTGCCAATAGCATAGCTGCTGATGCCATCACTACGGCTAAGATTGCAGCAGGAGCAATTACAGCAGACGAGATAGCCGCAGCAGCCATTACAACTGGCAAGATAGCCGCTGGAGCTGTGACTGCTGACGAGATATCAGCCAACGCGATCACCTCTGGAAAGATAGCCGCAAACACTATTGTCGCTGCCGACATTGCCGCCGATGCTATTACTGCAACTGAATTATCCGCTGGCTCTGTCACCACTGCAAAGCTAGACGCTGCCGCCATAACATCAGATAAGATAGCCGCTGGTGCCATTACTGCTGATACCATTGCTGCTAACGCCATTACTAGCGCCAAGATTCAAGCTGGTGCGGTAGTGGCTGACAGTATTGCCGCAGACGCTATTACTACGGCTAAGATTGCAGCGGGAGCAATTACTGCTGATGAAATAAGTGCTTCCGCGATTACCGCAGGAAAGATAGCAGCCAACGCCGTAACCGCTACAGAGATAGCTGCCGATTCAATAACGGCAGTTAAAATAGCGGCCAACGCGGTTACCGCAGATTCGATAGCGTCAAACTCTATTACCTCGATCAAGATAGCTGCCGACTCCATAACCTCAAACAAGATAGCAACTGGTGCTGTGACGGCTGATTCTATAAGTGCCGGATCTATAACCACTGCGGCTATTGCTGCTGATGCGATTACCGCTAACCTGATTGCTGCCAATGCTATTACCGCAGCTAAGATTTCGGCCAATGCGATAACCTCAGATAAGATTAGCGCCAATGCTATTACCGCCGGCAAGATTCAGGCCGGGGCGGTTAGTGCTGACGCTATTGCAGCTAACTCTATTACTTCTGCCAAGATATTCGCAGAGGCTATCACTACAGATAAGATAGCCGCCAACTCTATTACAGCGGGCTTAATTGCTGCATCTGGTGTGATTACTGACACGGCGCAGATCAGTAATGCCGTTATTGAAGCGGCCAACATTAAAGACCTTGCTGTAACTGAAGCTAAAATTGCTAACCTTGCTGTTGATACTCTGAAGATTGCAGATCAGGCCGTGACAATTCCAACATCGACAGCACTGGCCAGCTCATATACTTTTAACAGTACGACCGCGTCTTTGTTTATGACTTTGACCTTTACAGGAAGCGGAGCGCCTGCGGAAGTATTAGGAAACTTTGCTGCTGGAGGTAGCGGCGCGCCTTACTTGCAGTTAAGCTATTATCTGAACGATGTGCTGATTAGGTCAAGAAGTTATCAGTATGGAGGTGTTGAGGCTTTTCCTATCACGACCGTTAATGGGACCAATACCATTAAAGTTTATGCAAGAAAATACAGCTCATCTGGCGGCACTGTTGTTATTTTTGATGGTTATGTTCGGACGCTGGAGACTAAGAAATGATTAATTTTTATTCCGTTATAGATACAGAGACAGGCAAAGTCTTGAGGTATCTTCAGTGCTTGACAACTGATGCGCCGTTAAACCTATCTGACGGGGAGTCTTTGGTTGAGGGTATAATTGCGCCAGATACTGAGGACTTATATCAACCTCCTTTGCGCGATATGCGAGACAATCTTTTGGCGCTATCAGATTGGACGCAATTCCCAGACAGCCCATTATCTAAAGCAAAAAAGACTAAATGGTCAGCTTATAGGCAAGCACTGCGAGACATTCCAGAAACCTATGCTGACGCAACTTCCATAGATGATATAATTTGGCCAACTAAGCCGGAGTAATAAGATGACTACAGCAGTACAGAGACGCAGAGGAACCACCACCGAACACGCAACCTTTACAGGTTTGGAAGGTGAGATTTCGGTAAACACCACAAAAGAAACCCTTGTTGTCCATGACGGCGCGACTGCTGGTGGCTTTGAGCTTGCAAGGGCTGATGGCTCTAACTTTATAGCGTCCAATGTAGACATTAACGGCGGCACAATTGACGGCACTTCTGTCGGCGCATCGTCTGCATCCACAGGCGCATTTACTAGTTTATCTGCATCTGGCGAAATCACAGCTAACGGCGGCATAGCATTGGGCGATAACGACAAGGCTACCTTTGGTGCTGGTGATGACCTACAGATTTATCATGATGGTAGTGATAGTTATATATCTGATGTGGGAACGGGTGACTTGCTTATCAGAGGTGGTGCTGATATTAAGCTACAAAATGGCACTGGCACAAGAACCTATGCAACTTTTACAAACTCCGGTGACGCACAGATTTACCACAACAACGCCCTAAAACTAGCCACCACAGCCACAGGCATAGACGTTACGGGTAGTGTTGTTGCTGATGGGCTGACTGTTGAGGCTTCATCAAATGCGCTAATACGGGTATCGGACGCGACTAATGCTAATCAGCGGTTAGACCTAACACATAACAGTGGTAATGCTAAGGTTATTTCTGGAAACAACGGCGCTTACGGCGCAATAAACCTGCAAGCATATAACGGTACAGATACAATTAACCGTTTAGGAATAGCCGCCAACGGAGACATCAGCTTCTACGAGGACACAGGCACAACGCCTAAGTTCTTCTGGGATGCGTCTGCGGAGTCTTTGGGTATTGGTACTAGTTTGCCCTATGGTTTGACACATTGGCAAGACAGCTCAACAATTAATTTAATTGCTACAAACTATGGTGCTGACGGTCAAACAAACACCACTGTCATGTCTTTAATAGGTCAAGCGCGGAGTTATGGAAATAACATTGCGAAACTAGCAAGTATTGATTTTAAGACAGATGCAACAAGCTGGTTTAAAGGTAACATTACATTTAATGTTGCAAGCTCTGACGGCACTGACCCGGCTATTACGCCACTTGAAGCCATGCGCATAGACGGATCAGGCAACGTGGGTATCGGCACTAGTAGTGTAGATAGTTTATTACACTTGTCAAAAGCTTCTGGTGGGTCAATTATACGATTAGAAAATCCAGATACTGGTCTTTCTAGCTCCGAAATTGTTGGT
>Ga0222688_1000144_pt1 | contig 20060 bp, 20 predicted proteins | sample AntAcemetage1165_FD_181151 | JGI IMG/M metagenome (GOLD analysis project Ga0222688, IMG submission 181151) | Saline water microbial communities from Ace Lake, Antarctica - #1165 | ecosystem: Environmental > Aquatic > Non-marine Saline and Alkaline > Saline | place: Antarctica: Ace Lake... | reverse complement strand
ACAAAATTACGGAGGCTCATGCGAAGGTTTTTGCTCAGGCTTTTGATTTGGCGTTGCAGCATATCGTGATGGGCTTTCGCGCGTTTGACGGGGTGCCGTCCGATGAGGAGATTGATATTCTGGTGGAGGATGGTTTGAGGAAGGCAAGCAGGGTGTTGAGTGCAAACTTATCTTGAGTCGGTTTTTGATGGCGCTTTGGGGGAGATGCGGCACAAGTCCCGGAATCGCCTATACCAGAGCGACCCCGATGCTTGGCTGTGGGATGTTTTGGGCAAGCGCTGGTATTCAAGGCAGTCCGAGATTGCCCAGAGTTTTATTCACAACACTCGCACCGCTGTAAAGTCTGCGAATGGTTGTGGGAAGTCTGCGGTTGTTGCTGACCTGATTACTTGGGTGGTGGCCACGACTATTCCCCAGGAGACTTTGTGTATCGTTTCGGCGCCCACCATGTCTCAGGTGGAGAAAGTTATCTTCGCCTATCTCAAAGTCAACAAGGGCGCCGCGAGGTTGCGGGGCATGGACTTGCCGGGTCGCATCACGGAAATGCTGGAGTGGAAACTGGACGGCTCGGACGGGGCAGAGTTTTTGGTGTTCGGTAAGCGCCCACCCGACCAGGACATTGTGAACTCGTTCCAGGGAACTCGTAAGAAGAACACGAAGGTTTTCCTGGATGAGGGTGGTGGATTGCCTCCGGCCATGTTCACCGCCGCCGAGGCTGTGGCTACTGGTGCGGGCTCGGGGCAGCTTGTTATTGGGAACCCGGACAATCGCGGGACCGAGTTTTACAAAATTTTCAATGACCCTGTTTTGATGCAGGACTGGTCGCGCTACACGATTAGCGCTTTTGATCTCCCGACCTTTACGGGCGAGATTGTGTATGAGGACCCGGAAAAGCAACAGGCCATGATGGATGGTCTCACCAGTGTGGAGTGGGTCGAACACAAGAAGCGGGCCTGGGGCATTGATTCTGCACGGTACAAGTCGAAGGTCCTGGGCGAGTTTCCTGATGAGGCGGATACGTCATTCTTCTCGCAGAAGGTTATTGACCGTGCGGCTGACACTGACATTCCGGTTGACGAGGACATTCGCCCCATTCTGGGCCTTGACGTGGCGCGGTTTGGTTCGGACGAGAACGTTCTTTTTTCGAATCAGGGCGGTAGGGTTAGGGAAATAGATCGCTGGTCCAAGTTGGACTTGATCGAAACTGCGAGGAGAGCCCATGGCCATGCTCAAAGACTTGGGGCGGATATTCTTAATGTTGACGTCAATGGCGTCGGTGGCGGTGTTGTTGATTCTTTGCTCCGTCTTGATGAGTTTGTTGATGCTGTTTACTCTGTTGGGTCTATCAATGGCGCTAATTCTTCTCCCGATGTGGCTCGTTGGCACAACGCTCGTGCGTGGCATTACGACACGTTTCGGGAGTTAGCGGCGACAGGCGATCTCGATTTGCCTTTTGAGGACAAGAAGTTGCGGGAGGAAATGATTTCGCAGACGTACAAGTTTTCCCCGAAGGGCGCTATTTTGATGACGAGCAAGGAAGAAATGCGTAAGCATGGGATTAGCTCACCGGACACTTTGGATGCTGCGATTCTTTGCACGATCGATCATGCAGGTAGTGGTCTTTCCCCTGGTGACATTGTTCAGGCAGATGAGGATGACGACGAGCCCGCGTTTTACGGCGATGGATACTGGTAAGATTGTTCTATGGGTATTTTAGATAATTTTTTTGAAAACCGAAGAACTTCTCAGGGTCTTTTGGAGCAGATTAGCGAGCTTACTGAAGAAAATTCTTTGCTTGCTGAGAGCTATTCGGCAATGGCGCACGCGACGTCAGCCTTTGATGAGGCCGGCTGGAAGCCCCTGTACCAGGCGCAGCAGACCGGGGTTCAGCTAAACGAGGTCCAGCAGGTCTCCGAGAGTGCCCGGAAGCAGACCACTAGCAACTCTTTGCTGAAGCGCGGTGCCGCCCTTCGTGCAGGATATGTCTTTGGGCGTGGCTTCAAGATGGCTTCGGACGGCGGGGAGCTTGCCGCTCGACACAAGGCAATGATCAAAAACCCCATCAACCGTAAAGTTTTGTTTAGCAAAGATGCTTGCAAGAAAAACGAGAAGGCGCTATTCACTGACGGTAATTTTTTTGTACGCTTCAACAAGTCAACCAACGTTTTTAGTCGGATTCCCCTTGCTGAAATTTCTGGTTTCGCCCGAGACCCCGATGACCCCGAAACGATTCGCTACTACAAGCGGGAGTACCAGCGCGGCGAGCTTGATGCAAAGTCCGAGGGCGGCGTAAGGTACACAACGGTGGAGGTTTGGTATCCGCTGGATTATGTGAAGAACCCTGTAGATAAAATTCAGGACATTCCAGTAGACAGAAATTTTGTCGTAATCGACATAAAGGCAAACGACGACACGGGCGGGCTTTGGGGCGTACCCGATGCGCTGCCGGCTATGCCGTGGGCTTGGGCTTACTCTGAGTACCTGAAGGATGGCTCCAAAGTCCTGAAGGCTCTGGCTTCTATTGCTTGGCAGGTCAGGACCAAGAGTGACCGGGGCGCCAAGAACATTTCCCAGAAGCTAACTAAGAACCGGGACGTGGCGGCAACCGCTGTGACTGGTTCCAATGTCGAGCTGTCTGCGATGCCCAGGAACAACTCTGTTGATTTGAGTACGGGTATGCCTTTGGCCGCCATGACAGCGACTTCTCTTGAAATCAGCGTGAACGCTTTGCTGGCCGGCAGTGGCGAGACTGGCGGGGCGGCTTCTCAGATTATTGACCAGCCCACGCTGAGCGCCGCGTACACGCGCCAAGGTAGCTGGGAAGAGTTCTTCCTTCGCGTTCTGAACGTAATGAAGGTTCCCGAGCCTAGCGTGACGTTCAACAACATCATCGTTGATCCCGCGTACCGCACGGTTCAGTCCCTTGCGACCGCGTGGATGAGCGGGTTGTTTGACGCTGAGATTATGCAGGAAGCTTTCGCGGAGCAAATTGGTATTGAGGCTCCCGGCAAGGTCCCCGATGGCGTGCTTATCCCGAACAATGCGGAGAGCAACCCTAGCGATGGGGCGACTCTTGGTTCCGGCAATCCGAACAACACCGCCACCTCTCAGGGTAACTCTGGTGCCGGCAATGGAGACCTCTCTGATGGCGATAACAACTTGAGAGACTTGGACGATAACCCAAGGTAAAAAATCGTGATATTATTGTTATAATGTCGAAACTTCTTACCGAGCAGTCAAGTTCCCCAACGAAGGTTGGCAATAACTGGCGAGCCATTCTGATTACCCCAGGCCAGGGCTCTTCTGGCATCTATACGGAGGACGTCCTGAAAGAGTATGGCCCCACAGCGTTTCCCAAGGGCTCACATTCTTACATCGACCACCCGAGCTGGATGGAAGATGGCCGTTCCGCAAAAAACCTGATGGGTGTTTTGACGGAAAACGCTTACTACGAAGATGGCGTCGGCCTTGTCGCTGAGATTGAGGTTATGCCTCACTGGAAAGAGTTCGTTGAGGCCGTGGCGCCCCACACGGGTCTTTCCATCTACGCAATGGCCACTGGCGAGTACAACTCAAGAGGCGATTTTGAAATCGTCACCCTTGAAGAAGACATGCAGAATTCCGTTGACCTGGTTTCATATCCGGGCCGCGAAGGATCAAAACTTGCCGACAAGCTGTACGAGGCTGCTGTCTCGAATTTTGTTGGCAAAGAAGTTTCCCCCGAGAAAGAAGTTCTCAAAAAGGGAAAAGGTACTGCTGCACGAAAAGCTGCGGTTCCCAAAATAAATAAGGAAGAAGGATACTCAGATATGGACGTCAAAGAATTGGCCGACAAGTTTGATGCTCTGCCTGCTTTGGTAGCTGACGCTGTTGCGGAAGCCCTCAAAGCTGCGGCGGCTATCCAGGAAGAGGTTGAGGAAGTCAGCGCAGAGGCAGTTGCCGAAGCTATGGTTGCCGCAAACCTCCCGGAAGTTTCCCGCAGAGCCGTGTACGAATCCCTCCGCGCCGGAGGCGACCTTACTGAAGCAATCGAAGCCCAGGTGGCTTACGTTGATTCCGTCAAGTTGCACCTGAAGGAAGAGGCCAAAGCTTCTCCCGTCACCGCCGAGGAAAAACTCATCGTTGATGCTAAAGAGGCAAAAGAGTCTCTCACTGGTCTCTTCAAAATCGCTAAGGTTGGTGCCTAATGGCTATGAACGAAGTGTACAAGGACGGTTTTTCCGTTGAGTACGAAGTCAACACCGCTGTGCGCTCTGGAATGTTTGTTCACCTCAACGGCATTTATGGCGTTGCAGAGACAGACGCTCTTGTAGGCGCAGACACGAACCACTACTCCACCATTCGTATGATTGGTGTTTTTCGTGGTACTACGGCAGATGCGGTCGAAGTTGGCGACCCTCTGTACATCGCGGGAGAAGCCATTTGGGGCACCGCGTTGACCACGACTGCAACCGACAATTTCCTCGTGGGTCATGCCATTGCCGCCAAAGGCGGAACCGCTGGTACGGTCCTCGTCAGAATCAACAACTAAGGACAGGTGACTGACTAATGGCAAGTAAGATCGTAGTACAAGAAGCCATCGACAGCATTGAGGAACGCACCTCTAAGCGTCAGATGGAAGCCGCTAAGCAGCTTCACGCAGCGCTGGCAGGCGATAAGCGAGCAGCCCTTATGCTCCAGGAGGGTATTTCGTCTAGCGACGTCCCCACCCTGCTTGAGCCCATCGTCAACGTCATCTTCCTTGCGAAGTATGCCGCTGAAGTAAACGTATGGGACCAGATTGCCGACGAGCGACTCGAAGACAACTTCGGGAAGATCAAGTTTGGTGACTTCAACATCGACGAGACTCACATCAAGGCTGGCGGTGGAGAAGAGTTCATCGCAGGTGGTCTTCCTTCTGTGGGTGAGTACGAAGAGTACCAGGCCGTTCCTTACACCACAAGTGAGAGCGAAAAGGAATTCGCAGGCAAAAAGGGTGTTCGCGCCCGTCTGTCATGGGAAACCCTGAAGCGTGTCGGAAACTTCGACATTCTCGACCGGATGACTTCAGCGTTTGCCGCTGCGGCTGCCCGCCAGGAAGACCTTTCGTTGGCCAAGCTGTTCGTTACCACGGCTGGAAACGTCGGAACCGGATTCAGCGGAAAGGGACTTGCGAGCAACCCCGTACTGGACCTCGCTGGTCTTGAGGCCGCTATTGCGGCTTCTCGCACGGACACCGTTGACGGCAGGCGTGTGCTGGGCTCCGAGTTCAAGTTGATTTACAGCTCGGCTCTCATGCTGACTGTTCGCAAGTTGTTCGCGGTTCAGCAAATCAAGGAAACCGTAGCTGGAGTCGAAAAGACTTTTGATCCCGGACTTTTCTTGAGCCCGTTCAGCCCGATCGAGTTCAACGCTATGGACGCCGTTTCTGGTGGCACCACGGACAACTTTTGGTTCGTTATGCCCAAGGGACTCGCCCGGCCTCACTTCTGGCAGACCTTCCTCCGAGGCGAGCGCACGCCCCTTATCACCATCAAGGACAGCGGGCACTTCTCACTCGGCGGCGGAGAAATCCCTGCTCGTTTGGGTAGCTTCGAAGAAGACGACATTCAGACTCGTATTCGCCACGTCGTTCAGACGTTCTCCATGTTCAAAGACGGCCTTCGCTACTCGACAGGCGCCGGCTCTTAAGCACTAGAAGTAATGGCCTCCGGCGTTTCGTCGGGGGCTATTCTTTTGTGTGGTAACTTGTATATAACAGCTTCCCTCCTGCTGTAGGACTCCGGCCCGTTGAGCTTACCCCCCTTCCCTAGCTCCGGGCCGGATTCTGTTTTATGGGGTAAAATGGAATCATGGCTAACACAGGAACCGCACCAGTTGATTTCGACACAGACGTAGGTAAGGTGCGCCTTCTTATTGGTGACACCGTGCCTGAAAACGTGGCCGCCGGCGAAGGTGCTTATATGTATTTTGGCGACGACGAACTTGCGGCCTATGTCACCATGTATGGCGATAACGTCAAGCTTGCTGCCGCCAGGTGCCTAGAAACCATTGCGTCCTCCCAGGTATTGCTCCTGAAAGTTTGGTCCTCTGACGACCTCTCAGTGAGCGGCGACAAGGTTGCCGAGTCTCTTCGCAAGATTGCACAGCAGCTCCGCGAGGAAGCCTTGCAGGAAGAATCTTCAATGTACTTCGAAATGATCCAAATGTTTGTTGACAACAACGAAGACGGCATAGCCGACGACCCGTGGTGGAACTAACATGGGGTTCTCGCAAGCCTCCAACATTGACTTTGCCAAAATCTCCACCGAAATGCAGTGGGTGTCTAAGCGCTGGTTCAACGGCACAATCCAAATAATTGACCCCAACCTTGAGAACCTTGTCTGGAATGAGTGGAGCAATACTGGCTCCACCACGGAAACGCTTCTGTGGACGGGCAAGGCAAAGATTACTCCTATTGCTTCTGCGGCGACGGAAAGCAACGCTGGCATGGCGCTCATGGGCGGGCGCAGGGTTCGCTTCCACGTTCCGCTTGATGAGGCCCGGATATTTGTGAGAAAAGGGCTTATTGTCCGTGTGACGGACGGTGGGCAGTTCCCCGACTTAGAGGATTTGTCTTTCGTGGTCTCGTCTTCCATTGCCTCTTCTTACGCCTGGCTCCTGTCCATTGAGTGTGAGGCCGATATAAAGTCTGACCTTGACTAATGGCACAAGGCTATTCAATAAAGCAGGACAGCACTACGGCTTACTTCACTAGCAAGCTTGAAGGTTTTGACAAGTATTTCAAAAAATCTATACAAGCCGCTATGCAAAACATGGCCACCTCGGGGGTCACGGCGCAAAGAAAAGCAATTAGGGGCGCAACTACTTCATGGGGTGCCGCTCGAATGGCCGGTAGTCATTATGGCGTGAAGTTTCAATCTTATGGCAGAAGCGCAGGGCGAGAAGACACCGGGTTTATGTATGACTCCGTTGAGAGCTTTGGCTCCCTAAAGCGCAAGGGCGAGGGCTATCACAAAGCAAGCTGGGGCTGGTCGGACGCCACCCTTCGAGAGGCGCCTTACATAGCGGATCAAGAATTTGGCTTTATGAGTACCGGCGTCTTTGACGCAAAAGCAACCGCAAAAAATGGTACTGCGAAATTCAAAGAAGGCAACTCAAAATGGGTCAAGGGGGCGTTTAGCACTTACGCCTCAAGAGACTCTGTGGTCAGGCGTATTCCGTCTGCGCTCTCTAACGCTTGGAATGAAGCACAACGCGATTTCAAGGCAGCCGGCAACAAAGCCAACGCGGGTTCGTGGCTGGAAAATAGGGGAGAATATATACTTGCAAGAGCGCTTAGCGGAAGGAAACTAAACTAATGTCCGGTCTCGATCTCATCGCAACCCAAGAGCTAATCTTGGCGCACATACAAACTCAATTCTCCGCCTACGAGGTGATAGAAGACTACATCTTAAACGAGCAAGAACTTTTGCGCGTTGACTCCAGGGTGAAGCCCTACATCGTTATTTCCTGGGACGGTCTTATGGCAGTCCCCGGAGGGGGGGCTATTTCCGGGGTTCGCTACGACGAGTATTCGTCTGGGTTTGACATTGGCGTTATCGCCCCCACCCCCAAGCAGTGTCGCAGAAGCGTCAACATAATTGTGGACAACCTGATTGGCTGGTCATACGATGACGTAGCCCACCTCTCGCCAGGGGGCTCTAGCCGGCCTTTTGTGGCTGCCCAGCGGGACGGCGTGCCCCACTTGTACATGGCAATGGCGGAGTTTACGTTCCCCATGAACACCAGTGGCATCGGTGCTTATATCACACCCTAAAAAGATGGTAAACTAGAAACATGGTACTTGCATTGAATACTGTCTCAGGACAAATCGCAGACATTTCCCCCAAGATGCTTTTGCATCCCAAATTCAAAAACATTCTTGTTCCGGTAGACAAAACGGTGGAGCCCCCCAAAGAGCTTCCCGTAGAGCCGGCGCAAGAGCCCACTTTCGAACTTCCCGCACGAGACAGAAGCAGGAAGCCAAGAGCGAGAGTTTTTGAAAAGCAAGATGCCGAATCACATATCACTATTGAGGAAGAGAACTAATGACTAATAGCACCAGGATGTACCGTGCAAACGTTACGTTCTGTCTCGCGTACCCGGAGGCTTTTGCAGACCGCACAGCGCCCACGGCAGCCGAGCTGAATGTAGCCGCATTGGTGAACAACATTACCAAGGCGACAAACGAAGACGGAACCAGCTTTACCCTCGGAGATTCTGACACTGATGACTCAGTTATTTTCTGCGATGAAGGGCCAAGCTCGACCCCCACCTTCTACAACCCCGAAGTCACTATGGAGATTTTCCGTGACGCAGATGTAACTGCTACCGGCGAGTTCAACAAGGCGTTCAACCTTATGGCGTTTCCTGACATTGCCTACATCGCTATCCTGCGAGTTGGCGCTGATTGTGACGCAGACTTCGCCACAGGGGATCGAATCAAAATGGTCGGCGTGAAAACTGACTTTGGTATCGATGTTCTGGGCAAAGGCGAGAACACTCGCATGACCCAATCTTTCCTTCTGAACGATTTCGTAAACTGGAACTATGAGGTGGCTGCATAATGACTGACGTAAAACTTCCCTCTAGCGGGAATATCCGCATTTACTGGGCCTTGGAGAACGCTTTCTCGGACTACAAGAACCCTACCGCCGCAGAGATCAACGCTTCCGCTGACGTTTCTGACGCTATCTCCTGGAACGACTTCGACTTCAACTTGTCGGCGTCCAACCAGCTTGACGACCCGGCGATTACCGCTTTGGGCAAAGTCTCGGATCGCGGTTTTCCGAACTGGGGTGGCGGAATTTCCTTCTACTACCCACAGAGTTTTGATGACGCCAATAGCGTGTACTCTACGACTTATGACCTCGTAGACAGCCCGCGCACCAAAGCTTTTATCGTCATGCGGTCCGATGGAGCAAACGCTTCCGGGAACGCCGCAGACGCGCAGATGGTCCACGTCTTCAAAATCATCACTGACGGCATGGGCGAATCCATTGTGGGCGAAGAGGCTTTCCGCTACACGGTTAGCTTGCTCCCCCAGGCCAAGTACGCAATTCGCACGATTGTTGGCGGTGGAGCCGTGGCTGTTCTCCCCGAGACTCTCAGTAGCGATGCTGGCGACCATGATGTGGCTACCGCTACTTGGGGAACTCGCGTTTATAGCAAGGGTGTCAAATGGTCCTCAAGTGATGTTGCGGTCGCAACTGTTTCTTCGGCTGGTGTTATAACCTCCGTAGCTTCCGGTACTGCTACCATCACGGCGACCTCGCCCAGCGGCACCACGGACACTTGTGCGGTTACTGTCGCATAGGAACTACCCGACACGAAAAGCCCCCGCTTCGGCGGGGGTTTTTCTTTGCCCGTGATAAGATTTGGGTACAAACACTCTAGGAGGCATCATGTCCAGCACGGACGACAAGATCGTTGAAGCGGTCAGCAAAGCCAAAAAGCCTGGCACTTTTAGTATCGTCAAGGTCGTCAAGGAACGTGGCTACCCCAAGGATTCGGTAAACGTTTACCTCAATGAGGACCTTGCCTACCAGGTTGCACAGGTCAACGAGGCTATCGACACCATTGGCAAGGAAATGGACACTGCCGGTGCGGACCCCAAGGTTTTGAACGAGTTCATGTCACGACGGGACGCTATTGTCGAAAACAGAGACGCTCTTCTGGCGCAGATGAGCGCGGAAAAGTATGTTTTTCACGTCAAGGGCATGTCCGAGGGTCAAAGGCAAGACCTTTTTGATAAGGCTGTAGAGGCTTACCCTATTGTGATAATCCAGAAATTAGATCAAGTTACTGGAGAGTTCGGAGACGTGGAAGTTGAAAGCGTCGAGCGCGACCGCCTTTTTACGGCCTTTCTTTGGGAACACAGTATTGAGAAAATTGTGACCTTCGACGGGGACGTTCAGGAAGGACTCACGGAAGAGGACGCCTGGGAACTCCGCAGGAGCCTTCCCCTAGCTGCCTTGACTAACATTACGGAATCTATTGAAAGACTCCGTATTGCCACCTCGGTATTCCTGCTGACTGTGGATGAAGATTTTTTAGCCAAGTCCTAACCTGGGAAGACCACTCTTGGTTTAGGACTCTACTGAAGGCGGCTGTCAAATCTGGCCAACCGCCACAGGCCGTAATCTTCAACGACCCCCTGCACGACAAGTGGGATGCGTGGGACTACAAGCTCTTCAAGGCTCACTACATCCTCGAAGACTGGTATCGTGACGGGATTCCCCTTTGGTGGGACGAATCTAGCCGCGTTACGTTCGACGCATCCGCCCGTGTGTCCAAGTCTCGTGCGGCAATCGAGCGAGCGCAGGAGGCCAACGGCAAGAAAAGTGCCAAATCCTATGGGGTTTATTACGTTGCTGAACATCGCCTTATGGATGACGGCGAAATGCCCACAAGAGACGAATGGCTGAAAGAGCAAGAGGCCAAGAGAAACAACGCGCAAGAGCGGCCTCCTGGCAGGAGTGAACCCCAGATTTTGCAAGGAAAAAAATAGTCATAAGGTAAACTGGTTATATGCCTGGAGATATAAATACCGTAATTAGCGCTACCGACAATGTTTCCGCCATTGTCAAGAAAATTTCTGGCAATATCAACACATTGTCCAACAACTTCGAGGACTTGTCTGGCGCCCTGCAAGACCTCTCTAAGTACCAAAGAGCCTACGCCGAAAGCACCGGAGCCACAGTCAAGGCGGGCTCTGCGGCCTCCAAATCCGTACAGGACTTGACCAAAGGCGTAACCACACTTTCTTCTTCACTGAAGCAAACCGGCCCCGAGTTTGCCTCGGCAATCAACTCCATGGACGTCACTGAGATTACTCAGCAGTTCTCCAAGTTGAGCGCTACTGATATTTCGAGTCTTTCCACTAAGCTCCGCGAAGTTGGCGGTTCTATAAGTGGACTGCTTTCGGGCAAGAAGATTGACCTCAACCTTGGCCCCGCAGTAGCGGAACTAAACGAGCTTCAAAAGCTTCTAGGCAAGCCCCTTTCTCCGGCCACGGATTTCTCCTCCGCCGAGGGGGCGTTCAAGGAAATGCGAACGCTCAACAGCAGTTTCCGTGAAGAAGTTGGGGAAACTTTCAAGCTTCTTACCGACCCGTCCATAAATGGTCAAATTGCAAGAGCCCTGACCCCCTTCGGGGAGCTTGAGTCTACCCTGAAGAGCATCCAGACGGGCGCAAGCTCCGAGGGCTTGGACAAAATACTCAACTTCGAGCAAGCAACCTCAAGCTCCGAGCAGCTACTCGTCAGCGTTGAGGAAATGCGGGCAAAGCTCGTTCAGTTATCCCCTGCCGCAAAACAAGGTATAAAACCAGCGGTCCAGGAGTTCGTTGAACTTTCTGCCAAAATTTCCAAGGCGGAACAGGATGCCGAAAGCCTGGCAAAGCAGTTGCGCGACGGTGAAATGCAGTTCAAGCAACAAACCGGCGGTCAAAACAACAAGCTTCAAGAAATGGGTTTCCGCAAGATCAAGCTTGATGATATTTTTCCTGGCTCCGAGCAGCAAAAGGTTGCACAGCTTCAAAACAAAATCAACAACGCCGTAAGGACCTCCATCAACGAGGGCGCGGTCAAGAAAACCTTGAACCTGTTTCTGGCGCAAGACCGTCAAATCAAGAGCGTTGACAAAAACATTGTTTCTTTGACTTCTCACCTTCCCCGCTTGCGTTATGCCATGTACGACGTGTCAAACTCTGCTGGCATTTTTGGGGCTGCGGTTATGGCGGCTGTTGTTTCGACCGTGAAGGTTTCCGCAGATTTTGAGCGAGCTTTCGCTGACGTAAAGCGTACCGTTGGCGACTCGACGGAAGCGATGAGGGATTTGCGTACCGAGTTGGTTCAGATCAGCAAGGATATTCCGGTCAGCTTCAAGGACTTGTCGGAAATTGCCACACTAGCCGGACAGCTCAACATTGCCAAAGACGTTGTGGACGAATTTACCGAAACTGTAGCAAAGTTCTCCGCTACAACCGACGTAAGCATTGATTCTGCCGCGACGGCCTTTGGTCGCTTGGACCAACTGGTCGATGGCGTGAACGGACAGTTTGACAAGCTGGGCTCTTCCATCCTGAAGGTCGGCGTGAACGCGGTCGCAACCGAGTCGGACATTATTGCCATTTCCGCACAGATCGCTTCCGTAGCGAACATTGCCGGCTTTTCTGCGGCGGAGCTTGTTGGCTTTTCTTCGGCAATGGCTTCCGTGGGCACCAGGCCCGAGCTTGCGCGTGGTACGTTTACTCGTTTGTTTACCGAAATTCAGCAAGCCGTGGAGGCGGGCGGCGACCAGCTTGACGGGTTTGCTAACGTTGCAAACCAAAGCTCTGACGAGTTCGCAAAAGCTTGGGGAGAAGGTAGCGGCCCCGAGCAGATTATTGCAATTCTTGAAGGTCTAAACGCCGCCGGGCAGGGAGCCGATGGTGTTCTCAGGGAGCTTGGCATTACCTCCGTGCGAGACGTGCCTACCCTCCTGAAGCTGGCTCAGAGCGTGGAGTCCGTCAAAGACCAAATGAACTTTGCCACAATAGGGTTCAACGAAGGCACGGAACTTACCACGCAGTACAGCATTATTACTGCCACACTAAGCGAAAAACTGGTTGTTCTGAAAAACAACTTTGACGCTTTTATTGCTTCGCTAGGTAGCACTACCGGACTTCTTGGTGGCCTCGTAACGGGTCTGAGTAAAACACTTGGGGTGCTGGAAATGATTACCAACACAAAAGTTGGCGGTTTTGTGGCCGGCGTGATAGCTATTATTTTTGCTCTTATTGGCGTGATGGCGTTGGCAACTTCCGGTATCGCTAGAATGGGCGCAAGTCTCTTCGGTGGTGTCACGGCAATGACGGAGCTTTACGGTACTACCGCATTGGCAAGACTCCAAATTGCTCAACTTGGCACAGTGACGGAATCACTGGCTTTGTCCACACAAAAAGCGGCAACAATTAGGCGAGGGCTTACTCTTGACCAAGCAAAGGGCAACTTGGTTCAGGCGAGGGCGAACATTGCCATGCAACGCGGTACGGTAAGCGCGGTCAGGTATAACGCAAGTCTTGGCGTGATGAAGGCAAGGCTCCAGATAGCAGGAGCCACAATCTCCGCGACGGCCTCCCGGCTGAAACTCTTTTCCATAGTTGCCCAAAATGCGGCAAGAAACACAAGGCTGTTCACCACAACGCTGAAAACTTTAGCCAAGCTCAAAGGTATTGCAATTTTTCTGGCGATTTCCGCTGGGCTTGAGTTTGTTGTCGGCCAGATGAGTAAAGCAAACAAAGAAGCCAAAGACCTGTCGGAGAGATTTGATGACTGGGGAGCGATACTTGAGGCCGTCAAGCAGGATAGCCGCGACTTTGCTAACGCCACCGCCGAAACCGCTGGCCAATTCACGGTTGTTGGAAAAGCGGTTCCGATAGTAGGCGAAGAGGTAAGCAATTATTCCCGGACCCTTGCGGTTGCCAATGGCGAGCAGGCCGCGCTTACCTCCCTCCTGGACTCTAGCTCCGATGCTTATGACAGGCAGGCTATTGCTATCGGGAAAAACACTAGGGCACTAATGGCCCAAAAGTTGGCAAAAGAGGTGGCCGCCGCAGCTGAAGCGCCTCAAGGGTTTTTTCAAGAAGTCGGCTTTGGGCTTAGCGCCGCGTTTAGGGGCGACAGTCCGGGAGAGCTAATCCAAGATGCTCGTGAAACCGCCGCGTTAGATGCACTTATTTCAACTTTTGGAACCGAGCTTGGCGCAAGCCTTCAAGAGGCGGGCTTTTCGTACAAGCAGTGGAGTGATGCAATAATCTCGGGAAACACAGAAATTGCAAACTCTATTGCCGGAAAGCTTAGCCCCGCCGCAAAAAAGTTAGCGGATAGCCTTGAGGAAAGTAGCCCCGAAAAGTATGCTGAAGAAATTGAAACATTGCGAACCATTGCTGGGGATGGCACGGGTGCCTTGCTTGATTTTGCATCATCAAACGATCAAGTAACTGAGGCCGTCCGTCAAGCCAAGATTGAAATTGAAGCTCAAGGCGGCGCGTTTTCGGAAGCAGAAGAAGAGGTTGAAGAGTTCCGCAAGGCCATGAACACGCTTCTTGACTCTTTTTACGCACAAGTAAACGCAGAAAAAGCTTCCACTGATTCCATTATTGCCCTGGGGGAAGCCTTCCACACGCAAGGTGCCGCGATAGTTGCCGACGGCGCGGAAATGCAATCCGCTATTTCGGGGATTATGAACGCCGCCGAAAGCAACGAGGACGCGCTTGATGGGCTCAACGGTTTCTATAGCGCCCTAATCGAGGGTGGGTATGTTTCCGCAGAACAGCTTGTAATTCTAGAAGATTTGATTATTTCTACTTACAGGACCGCTACAGCCCTTCAGATCACCGAACTGAAAAAACTTCGAGACGCTTTGGAGATTAGCAAAGCGGTGGCCATGGCGAATGGGCGCTTTGCGGCAGCCGCAAGTAGGGCATACAGCACGGACGCAAACGTTATCGACTACAACGAAAGAATTGCCGCACTCCAGAAATCCATGGACAGCATCGACAGCATCGGGGTCAATACCGAGAACTCCGCTGAGGCGGCAAACCTTTTGGCCAAGGGTTACAGAGACGCCGAAGACGCCGCCAAAGACACGGCTAGTGCTGCCGGAGACGTTGCTGACGAAACAGAAGACGCTACCAAATCAATCCGCACCCTAATGGATTACGCGAGCGACCTTGAGGGCATTTTCGACCGAGCCTTCGATCTTCGCTTTGGCCGGCAGAACAGCATTGACACCATTTCCGAGGCTTGGCAAAAGTTTGCCGAACAAGTCAATGAGGCTCGTATGGCACTTGAGGAGCTTCAGGCCACTCAGGAAGACCTGGGCGCCGACCGTTCTATCAAAGAGTATTTCCTGTCCGTCGCTGAAGCTTATGGTGATGTTCTCCGTGCGGCGACTTTGCGTAACGAAATTGCGGAACTGGACCGCCAGCAGGCCGAGAACCAGAAGGCTCTGGCCGAGGCAACAGCGACTACTTTAGGCGCGAACTCTTTGGGCGGAGACAGCACGCAGGGGCGGGCAAACCGCCAGGAGCTTCTGGGCATGGTCAAGAGCTACCAGGAGTACATCGGCGTACTCGCCTCCACCGGGGCGAGCCAGTCGGAGCTGAGTGCCGCCACGGCCCTTGCCCGCAGTCAGTTCGAGCAACAGGCGCGTGAAATGGGCTTCCAGGAAGCCGATATTCAAATGTACGCTCAAGCCTTTGACGATGTTACTTTCGCAATCAACAACATTCCACGCAACATTACCGTGGACGCAAACACCAACCCTGCTATACAGGCGCTCAACGAGCTGAACGCAAAGCTGGAGCAAAGCACGGACAAGGCCAGAGAGTTGAACAGAACTCTTGGCAGTGGGCCAACTGGTAGCGGAGGAGATGACCCGAAAACCCTCCGTGGTGACAAAATACGCGCCGAAATTGCCGAATTGAAAAAACGTGTTTCTGACCCCCGTGGCGGAACCGTTGGCAGAGGCGCTCTGGGCAGAAAAATTCAAAACCTTGAAGAACAACTCCGCCTTGGCAACTACACCTCTGGTGGCTTTACGGGTCGTGGCGGAAAGTTTGATCCCGCTGGCACCGTCCACAAGGGCGAGTACGTTGTGCCCAAGCAGCATGTTGACCAGTCCACGGGTATGCCGACCGCAAGCTTCCTGGCGCAGATACAAAACGGTATGCGGAGCTTCTCGATGGCGAATCCTTCGAATGGCGGTAGCGCAAGCGACGGCACGATGATGGTGGAGCTTTCACCTTATGACCGCAAGCTCTTGGCCAATGCCGGCAATGTCCAGTTGAAGCTGAATGGTAAGATTGTGGCGGAGGCGACGAACTCTAATAACCTGAGTGACGCTAGGCGAGGTAGCAACTAATGAGTAGCTGTTTTTACATGGGCACCAGGAACGCCATGCTTGAGATTCGCGCACCCTCCGTCAGTATGCCGTCTTCTAAGCAGGGCTATTTCAACAAGACTGACTTCCTGAACGGTGGCACTTCTATTCGTCGCTCCACGGCGTCGCACAAGAACTACACGATGACATGGAACTCTATCAGCCGCGATGACGCGCGTATGCTTCTTGATATTGCCGACGGCTTGTACGGCAACGGGCCTGTGTATGTCCACGATCCAATGACGAATGACCGTAACGTGTTGCCCCAGTGGTGGGCGATGCCCGCTCAGGGTTTGACTGACGGCTTGGCGCTCAACGACGGGACTCGTGGCGAGTCTGCTGCAACGCCATCGAACACTCTCGGTTTTCCCGTAGAGTCCGTCCTGTACACCGTGCTGTCCGGCGCGACCCGGCGCGTGTGGGTTCCTATCCCGCCTGGCCACACCGCTCATGTGGGAGCGTATGGCGCCAACGGGACTGGTGGCACGGTAGTGGCCACACCCACGGTGGGGGCGAATAGCGACGGCACCCCGGAAACCTTGACCCTTATGGCTGTAACGGATAACGCCAGGTTCAATGAGAGCTTTGCTTCGGCCTCTTATGACGGCGTGGAGCTGTCCCTGGGAGGGGAGGGAACTTTGACCCTTTCGGGGCTTATGGTGCAAGTTCTGGAAACCGGCGTAACCCCGGCTACCGGAGGCTTTATTTCGGGCCAGGGAAACTCGGGTTTGCAGTTTGTTTCTCAGCCGACCTACACGCCATACTCTTCGGCGTTAGATAAGGTTGGTGTAGTCATAGAACTTTCAGAGTATTACGGTTGGAGTAAGTAGTGACCGAGTGGGGCGGCGAGACTAGCGGTGAAGTAACGCTAAGGCTTGTCGGAACTGGCCGGTTCATGGGTGGCGCATCTAACGTGTCCGGCTACTCTTATACCGAGGGCTCCACGCCACTTGTTCCCGGCGACGAATCCGGCGCTATCGGTGATATGAGCATCGACGTCGAAAACTCTAACAACGCTTCCATCCTGCTATACAAAGACGAGTTCTACCTAAAAGACAGCCTGCACGGTGCCGTCATTGGGACTATCGAAAACGTTTCCGGTAACAACGGGGCAATCACCATGGGTGGCCGTAGCCGGCTGGCCGCCCTCAACCTGGAAAGAACTATCCAGCCACAATCCGGCACCATTGAAGATGTTATGGGATACCTTTTTGGGCTGGTAGGCATCACCACCGAAATAGTTTACGAAACCTCATTGCCCACCACGACCATTCGCACTCCGGGGTTCTTCGGCGACGTGTGGAATTTCACGAAGAGCCTTGCCTCCGCTTACGACTTCGAGGTTACAGTGGTCCGGGACCACATTGTGGTGCGCCCCGTCCGACAAAGAACAATCAGCGCCGAGAACCTCTCAAATAGTAGCTGGCAGTTGCAAGACATTGAACTTGCCCAGTCCTTCGACGTTGCTTACTACAACTACGAGCCAGAGTCTAACTTCCTGGTGGAACCCAAGGGCGGCTGGGTTCCCGAAACAACCGTCTATTCCGTGGAAGCCAACGAGACCGTAGATTTTGAGATTGACCTGGAGTTCTACCTCACTAGCGTGCAGCAACCGACCGCCAGGGATACTGTAGCCAAGGACTACGGTAGTGCTTCCGCATATGCTGTTTCGGGGAACGACAACCTGCCTGTCACGGCAGCCTTTTGGAACGACTTTGGTGGTGCCATGAGCTTCGAAATTCTTGGAGAAGGCAACCGCGTGAAAGTTTCCATAACCGGACCCGACTACCCTTCACTGTCCCCCTACTCAATCTCTATCAGCGACGGCGCGAGCGAATACTCCACGCTAAGAATCGTCGGCACGGGTATGAACTACGAGCGTTTGCTCCACACCGAATACACGGGGCTCAAGGATAGCGACACCCCCACGGTCAAAGGCAATGAGCTTGACAACGTGGCTACGGACACTCTGGCCGACGCGAAAAGGCAGGGCTTGTTTGCGCGGAGGGTTTACTCGCTTCCCACGCAAACATTCAACACGAGTTCCAGGGAGTTCAAGAGGCTGTCCGGCTCGGTCCCAACCATCCTGTTCCCCACGTTCGACGACTTTGATGACCTCGTGGGAGCGTCCTACAGTTTTTCTAATTTCAACTCGGACTACTCTGCTCAAACATTTGCCGAATTCACGACCCAAATCGGCAACGACGTCCCGCAAGGATTCGGGGAAGTGTCCGGCTCTAGGATTCACCTAGATGACGCCATGTACCGCGTGCGAACTGTCAGCATCACGCCTGACGCCGTGACCATCGACGCAGAGTATGACACTTTGTTCGGCGACGTGAACGACACGAACGCTGGAAAAACATTTGAGGAATTCAACACAATCTTCGACGGCATCACCTTCAAAGACTACGCGCTTCTCCCCCTCAGATTGGAGCCAGTCTCATAATGGCAAAGATTCCAGAAGCATACCTCCAGCCGGCATCACAACCCTGGGGTCGTTGGGTGACAAGTACGCTACGCAACTACCTGGCCAAACGTCAAGAGTACGACCTCGCCACAGAGAATGCTATACGTCAACTCAACATCGCTACAGCACAGCCTATGCGTGCGGTCTTGTGGAGACAAACCTCTACGACGGTCAGTATTGCCACAGCGGGCACCTACGTCCCCATAAACGTCGCTGGCACCCTGGCAATGGATTTCAACATGATTGCCGGAACCACGAACGCCTCCGGGCTCAAGAACAACATTGACCGGGCCCGCACGGTGTCCCTCGCGGCATCCTTCGAAGGCGTGGGGGCAAGTGGGAATGTTGTGGGGCTCAAGCTGGCACTCAACGGCGTGCCTATCGACGCCACAGAATCTCGTTCCACTACTGGCGGTCGTTCACAATGGATTCAACGCATGGAGCCTGGCGACGAGGTTTCGTTGTGGGTGGCGAACATTGACGCTACCGATGACGTGGTGGTGGCCCGGTTCAACCTTTTGGCCCATGCTGTTTTGTAACAGTTTGGTATACTTGACAGAGATAACACAAGGAGTTTCATATGGCATCAACCACTAGCCCCGACGGGATTGTTTACCCGGACGCGAGCGACCCGATTGCGCCACTGAACACAGTGTTCAAAGACCTTGCCGACTCCGTGCAGGTTGCCCTTGCGGCAGCCGCAGCTGACGGTGGCTCTGGTGGATTCGAAAATAACTTCCTACTGATGGGTGGATAAATAATGGCTACTTCTTACAAATCTTTGGGCCAGGTAGACCTGACCACTACGGCTTTGACCACTGTGTTCACGGTGGGCGCCGGCAAGGAGGTCGTCATTAGCACGATTGTGATTGCGAACCGGAACGCGGCGGCTGACAGTTTTCGGATTGCAATTCAGACTGACGGTGATGCTATCTCGAACAAGCACTATATTGCCTATGATGTGCCGGTGGCCGCGAACGATTCGACCACACTGACACTGGGAATCTCAATGGTAGCTACCGATGTTCTTTCGGTGAAAGCAACGACTGCTGACCGTTTGAGTATCAACGTGTTCGGTGCCGAGATAACAGTTTAGGGGGTTGTTGTGGCTGTAACAAGTATGAGCCGGTCAGGTGTCAGCAATTTTGCTCGCGCTAACATAATGTCTGGGCCTGCCCCTTTGCGTTACCCTGTAAATTTTGTTGTGGTTGCTGGCGGTGGTGCTGGCGGGGATGGAACATCGTATCGTGCGGGAGCTGGTGGTGCTGGCGGTTACCTGGCTAGCGTTGCGGGTGAAAATTCTGGTGGGGGCAACTCTGCCCAAATGCCTTTGATTTATTTGGCTGGCACTTACCCAATCACGATAGGCGCTGGTGGGGCGGGGACGGACGGTGACGGCACTAACGGGTCGAATAGTCGTTTTGGCCCGGTGGTGGCCACAGGTGGTGGTGGTGGCGGTCGCGGCCTTACCTCTGGTGGGGGCGATGGACTGAAAGGCGGCAGTGGTGGTGGTGGTGGTGCGCAATCTGGCGGGACCACGCGTCTGGCTGGGGCCGGAACTTTAGGACAAGGTTTTGCAGGAGCCGGTGGGAGCAATGACGGTAGCGGGCAAGCGGGCAGTGGTGGTGGTGCTGGTGCGGCA
>Ga0222688_1000125_pt1 | contig 21974 bp, 33 predicted proteins | sample AntAcemetage1165_FD_181151 | JGI IMG/M metagenome (GOLD analysis project Ga0222688, IMG submission 181151) | Saline water microbial communities from Ace Lake, Antarctica - #1165 | ecosystem: Environmental > Aquatic > Non-marine Saline and Alkaline > Saline | place: Antarctica: Ace Lake... | reverse complement strand
GAACCATGACTTACCCAACAACAATTCCCTCCTTTCTGCTGGCGGCAGCCAGCCAGATCACCCCGTGCAAAAAAAGTAATTCTGCCAACAAAGGAAAAATCGGATGACCTACCCAAATTCTATTCCCAGTTTTCGAGACGCGCTGCTGGCCTATGATCCTGACGCAGATCAGGCCGAGGCGATCTATGGCGCACAGGAACAGGGGTCGATTGTCGTATCCTGCGTCGATACATTCAGAGCGCTGCGCTCGGCAGATGAGCTATCTCAGGCCGGGCTGTCGCTACTGCTTGGATCAGCCTACCTGATTGCATCGGGTGGCTGGCATGGCCTCGCAGGTGAGGCGACCACGCTCATAGGTCTTCGGGCGTCGGAACTGATTCCCGAAGATCCAGCGGACCCAGTGGTTCCGGAATGACGCGTTTGACTGCCTAGCGCGCGGGAACGCCGCCTTCGACCTTGCGTGAGAGTGTCCCACTTAATGCTTAAGGCAGGGGCGGAAATTGGTTTTCCACGGCGACAAGAACTTATTGCCTCGCAGGCTACCGCCAGCCGGTGCGCCGACACATTCGCGTGTGTCGTCTCTTCAGTTTCGCGAAATTATCGATCAGGCGCGCCTTCTGTCCGCCCTTCCGAACCTTGCGCCTGACATGATTACGTCTTTTCCCGGCCTCGCCTGGGTCAAGGAATACAAGCCCGAAACCCGCGAGTATTTGATGCTTATCCTTTCTGAACAGTACGTGCGCAACCTGCTAGGGCCGAAGGTTCTTCACTATGTGGGAAAGAGTGATTTCTCGTTCTGGCCTGAACCGGTCGCCCTTGCGTTCTATAGTGGGGACGAACGCGCGCGCCTGGACGGCGACGCATGGGTCGAAGAAGAGTTCGCTTCCCCGCTGACAGGGGAGTCGTGCGTCTTCGTCGGCGCGAAATGGTCGTTTAAGTCTGGCGGATCGACCTTCGTCGCAGGCGCGGGAAGGGCGATTATGAACAATGCCTGAAGCTAAGAAAATCGATGAAATATATGATCAGATCGTTTCGGCGTTTCAGTCACTCGACAGTGACCTGATCGAACTTCGATCGCGCGTTCACGAGAACAAGACGGCGATCACTAACGCGCCGAACGAGGAACGTCTCGGCGCCCTTCGCGGGGAAATGATGTCAGCCATTCGAGACACTAGCTCGGCAACCCTTGCCCGAATTGACGAAAAGGTCGGGGCGACGCGCGAAGCAATCCTGTCAGATAATGACCGCGCGCACCGCGACTTCAAGGCTGACATTCGGGCGATGATCTATGAAATTATGAAGTCGGACCTTCCGGCGCACGTCGAAAGGATAATCGCAACGCACGAAGAGAGAAGGGAAGCGGAACGCGAAGTGCGTCTCGACAAGATCAAGCGACGTGCGCAGACCTGGACAAGCATAATTCTGTTTGCGCTGGCGATCCTGTCGATCGCCTTTCAGGCGTCCGGCGTTGCCTTCAATTCGCAAGCGACGCCAGGCGTCCGGTCTGCAATTCACGACGCCGCCCGACACGCTGATCAATTTATTGAATAGGGGCTGACCGAATGAACTTCTTCACCGCGAACTTCCACCTGATCACGCTGGGGCTTTCTGTCCTGATCCTTTGCGCGTCGGCGTTTCTCTTCTTCCGTCGGCGAAAAGCGGCGACCGGTGACGGCGTGTTAGGTCTTCAGCATATCGTTACGCTGAACAGCGGCGGCTGGCTGATCCTGTCGATCGTCGGGGCGGCTGGCGCCTTTGTTATGATCGGTTCGTCAATGGCGATCGGCATAGATTACTGGACCGGCTTGGCGATCAATGCGGACGTGACGGCCGGGCGGATCGATCCGGAGGGGGGCTGGCTTCAGTTCTTGACCGTCGGCGTCGTGTCGTTCTGCGTCCTGGCGTGTTTCTTCGAACTGATGTCTGACCTGGGAACCCCGCTGTCTTCAGGCTTCAGGCAGCGGAAGAACTTCGCGCTGGCGAACTTCGTGATCATCGCGACGATCGGGTGCGTCTTCATGTCCGTAGTGACGAAGTGGGGATATTACGACGATAAGGCGAACGTTCGACGGGTCGAAGGCGCGAAGATCGCTGTCGAAGATGAGGTTTGGATCGCTCAAAAGGCGGAAGCCGAAGCGCAGATCACCGCCCTGAAGGCGACCCCTTCTGAAGACGTGGCAGTCGCGCGGGCGGCAACAGCGAACGCGAAGATCGCATCGCTGAAAACCGAACTTGAAGACGCCAGGGCGGCGCGCGACGCCATACCGGAAAGCCATTCGACGAACCGCCTGGCGGCGGGCCGAGAAGTGTCGCGGATCTCGACAGCCCTGTCAGAAGCGCAAGGCGAAACGATCATCGTCGCGCAGCTTCGCGACGACATCGCCGCGAAGAAGAGGGCCGAAGCTGACCTGGCAGAAGCGAACCGCGAGATCGAAGACAACGCGGGTCTTGTAGGATCAGCGAACGGCGGCGGTCATGAGAAGGCCGGCGATTGGTTCGCTGTCCGCCTGATCCGCGTCGGTTTGCATCAATTTTTGTGCTGGCTGTTCCCGCTGGTCTTTTTCGAAAGCGTCGCGGCCGTCGGTGACGCCCGTCGCAAGGAAGAGGCGAACCGCAAGCGCCGGGAGACACTGAACGACAAGGCGAATACGATTGATGTTGAACCGATCGACCCGCGCGCGGCGACGCCAGCCGAACCAAAGCAATTGACCGCGACCGATTACCACAAGGAACGCCAGGCCGAAGAAGACCTCGAAGTCAAAGAACTGAAGCGGCGACAGCGCAAGCGAGGGGCGGGAACGCCTGTTGCGCCCGGCTATATTAACGGATCGGAAGACGAAGAAGAACGTCCAGCCGACGAAGACGGCGACGTCGCGACAGACGAAAGCGGGGCATTAGATGACGACAGCGATCGCTAACAGCCGCGTTGCGCAGGCGTCCGCCGCCGCCTATGCCGCCTGTAAATCCATTGAAAGCGAAGACGGGATCAATCCCGACCTGAAGGCGTATCACAAGGTCGGCGACATTCCCACGATCGGCTGGGGATATGCCGGGAAAATACGCGACAAGCTGACAGGGCAGCTTCGCCCGATCCGTCTCGGCGATGAAATCACGCGCGAGGAAGCCGACATGCTGTTCGACATGAACGCGGCGCCAGAAGCCGAACGTCGCGTCGACTTCTTCTTCCCGAACATACCGCTGAACCAGGGGCAGCGCGACGCGCTTTTCATGTTCTGCTATAATTTGCGATGGGCTTCCATTCGCGACGCCACGCTTCGCACGATCGTGAACGGCGGGAAGTGGGATCGTGAAGAGCTGATCGAATGGTGGATCAAGTACCGCAACCCGAAGACCCGCTTCGAAGAGGGACTTTACAGGCGCCGGATCGCAGAACTGTGTATCTTGTTCGGGTGCGATCATGAGATCGCGCAGCGCGAGGCATGGGAAGCAGAATTGCGCCGCGACCCGTTCACGAAAGAGATCATCCGACAGACCGACCCCGAACTTATTATTATGCGCGCCGAAACGAAGACCGAAGCGAAGAAGATCGCGATGGAAGAAATTCGCAAGGAGCGCTTAGCGAAGTCTCGGCCGGCTGAAACTGTTCAAGATCAACCCAGCCCCGATAGTGAACAGTCGAAGCCGGTCGGGGCAACCAAGCCGGCCGAAATACAGGTCGAGCCGTTGCCCGAAATCAAGCCGGCCCCGAAGCCCGTCGTAAAGAAGAACCTTCCCGGTCAGCCAGCGACGACGACAACTGAAGACGACGTCAGGAAAAACCCGCAATTCTGGACGATGGTCATTCTAGTGTTCGGTCGTGTCGGCGTTGTCGCGGGCTTCGTGCCAGCTGCATTCACTGAACTGATTACTGACAAGAACTTTCAGGTCGCCCTGGCGGGGATCATTGCAATTTATTTCGCGATGTTCATCGCATGGGAACAAAACCGGTCGGCAGAAAAGAAGGCTCAAAAACGTGCGCTATTGGAAGATGAAGAGGGGGCAGGTGATGGACTGGCTTAGTTCGCTTCAGACGATCCCGGTCGCGGGTGCGATCTTCGGCGTCGTCTTCCTGTTGTTCACGACCTTCGCGAACGGCTGGAAGGAAAAGCGCGAAGGAAAGAAGCTGGGGGTCGACCAGGAACGGCGGCGTCAGGAAGCGGCGGCGGCGAAGAAGGATCGGGAAATCATGGAAAGGGCTAAAGATGTTGAAAAGACAACTGACGCGGTGCGCGATACTGGCAACTATAGCGACGACCGCGTGCGCGACGACGAAGCCAGCCCCTTGCCCGGCTACCACTATCGAGACTAGCGAGATACTGACCGCCGACGCGGTCAAGATGGCCTTCCGCCCGATCCTCTTGTCTCGCCTGGACATGCTGACCGTCGGCACCGCCTCGCAGATCGAAGACCATAATAATCTGTTCTGGTGCCTGTTTGAAGAGACGCGACCGCCTGACTTCAATGCCCAGGTCTGCAACATGCACACCCGACGAAAATAAAACCGGCGGCCTGGGGATCGCCGTCGGCGGCTGGCGCCGTCCCTGATCCCCGCGAGTGCGTTTCGCGCACAAAAAAGCCGCCCTTCACCGGGGCGGCTTTTATCGTTTCAGACTTCGACGAACCAGGGCGTCCGGTATCCTTCAAGGAATGCCGTCATAAGGCCCGCTATGGGGCCGCTACACGCGATCACGCCGTTCTTGATCCTTCTTACCTGAACGTGTCCATTCGCTTCTGACAGGCCCAGGGAGACGGCAAGGGCGCGATCGGACAGTCTTAGGCGCGCTTGCGCGTCTTCGAACGCCTTTGCTGTCATGTAGGTTTCGGACATTATGTAGCTTTCAAGTTCGGCGATGGTTCGCATGTGTGAAACTCCTTTTTCATAAAAAAGGGCGGAACACTCCGAAGAATGCACCGCCCCCGGTTCTAGTTCCTGTCGGCGTCAAACGCCAGCTTCGGTCCGCCCATCTTCGCGGCCCGTGCCGCAACAGCGGCGGCGTCTTTCGCAAGCTTCGCGGAGACTTTCGCCTTCGCCTTAGCTTTCGCGTCCCGTTCAGCCCTTGCGGACTGAAGGCCGGCTTCATATTCGGCGAGAGCCGACCGGTGAACGCTTTCGCGCGCGGCTTCCAGTGCAATCATGCCGACCGCCAGGGCGACCTGAAGCGCGATTGAAAGAAGCCCAATCAATGTCAGATCGAAGATCGATCCGCGCACCGGAACGGCGACGGCTTTGATCTTCGCTTCGTTATCGTCGACAATGGATTGATATTCGGCGCGGGCTTCCTTGAAGGTTACCAGTGCCGCCGCCTTGTTCTGAGGGCCGAACTTGCGACCGTCCGAAAAGGCAGTTTCCAGCTTCACCGCGTCGCGATCGATGATCGCTTTATCGCGAGCCGCTTCAAGCGGCTGAACCTTGTCGGCATATGACGCGAGGGCCTTTTGATGGGCCGGTTCGGTGATCTGCTTTTCAAGGCCGGTGAAGCCCATTGTGACGCCCATGCTGTCAACGAGGCCGAAGACGACGGCGACGAAGAGAAGGCCGGCCAGGGCGGGACCGCGAGCGACTACCAGCTTCGGAACGACTGTCGGTGTGACGATCGCCGAAGCGGCGAACCCGACCGACACGAAGAGCGCAAGAAGCGGGCTTGTGTCGACCAGGCTAAGACCCCAGAACACGACCGCGAAGGCCGCGAAGAAGAGGGCTGCAAGAACTAGCGCGGCGCGAGCGATGAACCATGACGGCTTGCGCGGGCGACGTGTTGTCTTTCGTTTGGAAAAGATCATTTTGAAGTTCCCTATAAGGTGAGCCCGTAGGCTCGTTTGCGAGGCGAAACGCCTCTGAACGACGGCTTCTTAAAGCCGCCGATCGGAACCGTTTCCTTCCCCCCTTGCGGGTGTTTCCCTACCGCCTTCCAGTGCAAGTCTACTAGCTGTGTTCGGGTACCTTCAGGGCCTAAGCCCGTCTATCCTTCCCGACCCTCGCTTTTGACGCTGGCGCGCGATCCGCCGGTTTCACCCGACGCGGCTGATTTGGTTTATGTCTCTTCCGGTTCAGCTTCCGGCGTAGTGCGTATATATAATACGATCCGTATTAAATCAACCCCCTGATTTGTGTGTTTCGGCGTGTTTTCGGGCGATCTCGACCCATAAAAGCCCGCTAGGGTGCGACATATTGTCGTAAAAATAAATCGAGCAAAACGACAGGGAACTGATCGTTTTATATGCCGTGTTCTGTTGCATAAGTCGGCGGACAAGCCCCGCGCACAAAGTGAGCGTTTATTCAAAAGGCGTCAACTTTAACGGTTTTCGGGCAGTTCGACCCCATTCGCCCGAAAACAGGGTCGAAAAACAGCCTTATGAATATCAATATGATGCGTATGGGCTGGCGGGGCGACCGCCTGGGGAACGAAACTCGACGGGTTTTCGACGTGTCAGTCTGGCGGTTCTCGCGACGTTCCGCATTCAGGCGCTTTTCGCGTTCCGGTCTGTTCCACCCTGTCGGGGCCGGATCGCCCGCAGTCATTGGGGTTTGACTGGTGCCGCGAGGGAGAATTGAACTCCCGACCTCGTCATTACCAAGGATGCGGCCGATCGGGAGGGATCGCCCGTCGTTACTCACTTTTTCGCTATCAATCGAAGCCGGTTCGACGTGTTTTCGACGGGTGCCGAAATTTCCGACCATCCGGACGCGATCACTTCTTGACGAAGATTTCGGTCCGCGAGGTGTGCATATCGTTCGACCAGGCGAAGCGATGTCCAGCCGCCGACACGCATCAAAAGAATGTTGTCGCCGTTGACCGCGTTGTGCCAGGTCGCGAAGGTGTGGCGCAAATCGTGCGGCGACATTTCAGGGAAGCCTGCCTTCACACAGGCGCGGCGAAGGGTCTTCGCAAGCGCATTCCTGTCCGACCAGGCTTCGCCCTTCGAATTGCGCAGCGCGCGCCCCTTGCCCGTCCAGATCGTCGGCGCGATCAGTTCTTGCGCGCGCGGTGGAATGGCGACCGTCCGCGATCGTTTACCCTTCGTCCCGTCATACCCCTTCGCGACCGCGCCAGCGTCGCGCCTGGCGGTGCCTAGAACTGTCAGCTGAGACAGGTCGGGGGCGACCTCACTCCCATGAAGGAAGACCGCTTCAGACGCGCGAAGGCCGCACCCGACGTATATCGCCGCAAGCGCCCGGCTTTCCGGTTCGGTCATGACTGACAATATCGCTTCGATCTCGGCCGGGCGTCGCCAGTTCGTCAGCTTCTCGCGTTCAGTGTATCGCTTCCAGCGGCGCAAGGGCGAATGGCCCGCTTCAGCCGACCAGTTCATAATTGCGGACACGGGCGACACGATCCAGCGATTGACGCTGGACGGCTTGGCGTTCGGGTAAATGGACTGGCGAAGGCGATCGACGTCGGCATTCGTGATCGTGTCGACCGGCATGTCGCCCAGATCGGCGATGATCTCTTCAGCAAAGCGGCCGAGATCGCGCCCCGCCTTCATGTAGTCGATCGCGACTTCAGCGAATGTCGGGACAGGCTTTCGCCCTAAGACCTGGCGTTCGAAGATTTCGCGTTCCCACGCTTCGCAGATCGCGAGCGCTTCAGGTCGCGAGCGAGTTCCAGCGCTTCGGTCGACGCTGATCCCGTGATGCGTCCCGCGAATGCGGAAGATGCCGTGCGGGGTCTTATGGGCTTTGAGTGGCATTGGTCCGAACCGCTTTCCAGTCTTGTCGCCTCGCGGATGCGTTCGACGTCGCGGTCGCTGAAGAACCACAACCCGTTGATGCGGTGGCCAATGCCTTCGCGAAGGCATATCGGTCGAAGGGACCGCCAGCCGCACCCGAACCCGACACGCTCGGCAAATTCATACGTCCTGTATTTTGCAGGCCCGGCGGTCATGGTCAATCGACTTTCGATCTTAGCGCTTCGATCTCGGCGCGGTTCTTCTCGCGATATTTGTATTCGAGAAGCCAGGGCGGGAAGCGCGTGAAGCGGTTCTTCGCGCCGACGGCCTGGACCCTTGAAACCGGAAAATCATCCGGCCAGTTCCATTCCGCGTCCCATTCGTCCAGCAATTCGGCGAAGCGCGATTGCCAGTCGTCCGGCATTTCATGCAGCAACGACCGGGGCAGGGTGACCCATGTTTGCCCCCTCGCGAACTCTTCCCATAAATCGGAAGCGCCGCTTGTCGATCGGTCCGCTGGGTCAACCGTGACCCGCACGACCTGACATCCGTCGACGCCTGAAAGATGATCCCATGTCTGACCGGTCAGAATTTCGGACGCGCTGATCGCAAGCCGCTTTGTCCGCATGACGCAGACGTTAGCGCCGTGCCGGTTTCGGATCGCGAACATGCGGGCAGGGCGGGCGCTAGGCATTCTTAGGGCCTTCGTCGGGCAGCTGCAAGCGTTCAAGCGTCCATTCGGGCGCGAGCGCTTCTGTCAGACAGAACAAGTCTTCGGCGTTCATGTAGTGCCCGACCGATCGGCTGGCTCTTTCAGGCTCGCCTTCAGCGCGGCAATCACAGCCGGGAGTAGTTCGACCATCGCGACCTCTGCGGCTGAGCTGCTGTTTTCGAGGCCTGGCTTGATGCGCTCCAGCCGAGCGATGATTTCTTGGGGGGTCATTGGGTTGGCTCCTGTGTCTTCAGGTGACGGTCCTTGGTCAGCATGTGCGCAACGATCAGGGCGGCGCTCTTGTTCAGTGTTGCGTCGGTCATGCCGCAGCCCTCGCCGCTTCAACAAAATCCACGATCCGCAACGCCTCAGCTCGGTAATGCTCGTATGTTGTCGTCTGGCAATGCTCGCGGGCCTGCTCAATTGCATCCTCGCCAATCCATGTCCTGCAACCTGCTTTAATGACCATGCCGCCGAGAATTGAGGACCACGCGAAATATTCGTGACCGTCCGAGCGGGTGGCGCGAGCGAGCAAAATTAGTCCGCCCAGATCAGCACCGCGCAGATCGCCACCGCGCAGATTAGCATTGCTCAGATCGGCATTGCCCAGATCAGCACCGCGCAGATCAGCACCGCGCAGATCGGCATAGCTCAGATTGGCATAGCTCAGATTGGCATAGCTCAGATTGGCATAGCTCAGATTGGCATAGCTCAGATTGGCACGGCACAGATCGGCCCCGCGCAGATAGGCACCGCGCAGATCGGCACCGCCTTTAAGGGCGACCTTTATTGCGAGCCCCAACTTGATGCGCACGCTTGCGCCTTCATCGCAATCGATTTCGGCCGTGAACTGGACCTGCTGTGTCCAGCGGTTTTTGATTTCGTATTTCATGCTGCATCCCTTAGACAATTTTGCAAATCGCTTCTGATCTCGGCGGCGAGGTGGACCACCCTGCACGACAGACCTTCGGGAAGCGGCGTCAGTTCGGCGGAATTAAGCCACGGCGCCTCGGCCTTGGACTTAACCAGTAGTTCACGACGAAGCTTCTTCCGGCCCCGTTCGATTTCCCTGATCAGCGAGCGCTGAAACCTGATCGTCGCCGGCCGACTTGCGAAGCCGTCGGGGTCGTAAAATGACGCGGACGCGCGACCGTCTGTTGCGGTGACGTTTACGCCGCCGGCAGGGCAGGGCGCAAAATGAAGCGCGACCCCTTCAGGAACGAGACGCCAGGCAAATGACACAAGGTCAGGCCGAACGCGGATTTCAAGCGGGGCGCGAATGACGGCGGTCATGTGTTTTCTTTCCTGTGTTTGTTGTTCAGCATGACGTCGACGCCATGATCGAAGGCGGTCGCCATAAGCTTCAGGACGTTGCGAACGTCGGTTCGCGTCTTGAAGTGATGCATGGGAAATTGCGCGACGAACGATCCGTCGGCGCGCTTTACGCGCCAGTGATCGTGTGCGTAGCGTAGGATCAGGACGCCCGCTGGATCGTATGGGTTTGCCATATCAAAAGCTGCGAGCGAAGAAGCCGGACGCGCGAAGATCGGACATGAACGCCGCGCATTCGTCGCGGGCGTCGTCGACGATCTTGTCGAAGTCTTCGTCTAGAAGAAAGGGATCGACGAACGCTTTCGTCTTCGGCTTTTCATTTCGTTTTGCATGTGAAACAAAGCCTGTTGCCGGACGTGTCGCTTGCGTGTTTTTCATCTTGACTACTCCTGTTAACCAACAGGGCAGACCATACGTTAGGTATTATTAGCGTCAAGTTAAAATTGTCATCCGCTTGTGGAAAAATTCAAAACAGCAGATGCGGGGCGGACGCTTACACTTCGGGGCGACCGGCGGCGAAGCGTTCTCCGATAGATATCCAGGTCGCGCGGTCTTCCTTTGAAAGCGCGCTAAGTATGGTTTTCAGTGTGTCAGAAAGCCTGCCAGGATCGCCTGAACCGGTCAGCAGCCAGAAACAGTCCAGATCGTAAACCTGTATATACCGCAGGATCGTATGGGGCCGAAGGGCGTTCCGACCGTTCTCGTGTGCCTGAACCGCTGAAAGCGAGAAGCCCTGACCTAATATCTTCGACGCCTCTTCGCGCGAAAGCCCCTTCATCTGTCGGGCGGCGGTCAACCGCGCCCCGATGTCGTCATCTAATTTACTCATAGGACAGCCCCTAAAGTGTGGAAAACTTTTCTTATCATGTTGACGTGAATAATACGATCCGTATGTTGCGCCTCATGGTTAACAAGATAAACACCGACAACGACGTCACCCGCTTTCAGAAGCGATGGTCCTCGTTCAAGGCATTCGCCGACGGCGCGAATGTTTCATACGTGCGCGCCCAGCTATGGCGTCACCGAGACTCAATCCCTTCGCGGTGCGACTTCGATATCGCGACCGACGCGGCGAAGCATGGGGTCAGCACGTTCGACGCCATTCTGTCGGAACTGGCGAAGATGCGCAGCAAGGTGAAGTCATGACTTTTTCAGCCTCTCCGACCGTTAAAGCGGCCGTTCGTTTGACGCAGGAACGGTATCCTGGCGTAACCCTGGTGGGTCTAGTTAGCCCGACCCGGCTCGCAGTATACACCGAAGCGCGGTCGTTTGCGATGTCCATTCTTCGCGCGAAGGGGTGGTCGCTAAAGCAGATTGCGCGCGGATTCAATCGCAAAGATCACACCACTGCGCTAAACTCAGTTCGACGCGCGGAGAAGCTTTTTCCACTGATCGACTTCGTTTCCCTTGCGGAACGCCTGTCGTCCGAACACGTTCAACCCGCGCCACTCCTACCTGCGTCAGCCGGGAATGCGGGACAGGCTGACCTGCCTTCGAAAGAGGGTCAACACGGGTGCGGTTTTCGGCTTCACGGTCGATTGCATAAAAACGTCAAGGTCAGCAATCCCGGCAACATTCAACAGCGGAGGGCCTTCGGGTGACCGTCCGCCGACCGACAAGTTCCACAACCGCCCGGCCCTTGGCAGGTATGGAAACGGGCGCGCCAGCTTCATCGTCAATTAAAGCTGGTGCGCCCATCATCTTCCTTACACTTCCGGTCCCGCCGTCGCTGAACCGTGCGTTCGCGAATAGTCGGGGGAAGGGGAAGCGCGGTCGGACAAAGACGCGCGAGGCGATCGACTGGAAGCTATACGCTGGCCACGTCTTGCGCGCGCAGACATCGGTCCGCCTGACTGGCGAAGTTCTTGTCGTGATGAATGTCGAACGCAAATCGGCGACCGCCGACGTCGACAACCGCGTCAAGCTTCTCTTCGACCTACTGGTGACCGAAGGCGTCATCACTGACGATCGGTTCATCACCGGCTTCGCGACAGCCTGGTCGCCGAAGCATTCTGACAAAGTTCATCTTGCGATCATGCCCGTCGGGCCGGTCGCGATCTCATTCCAGCCTTCCGAAAAGACCGGGGCCGTCGGCGGCTGGATTATCAACGCCCCTAACAGTGAAGAAGAGGAAGCCGCCTGATGGCATTCGACCTTAGCAATCTGAAGACGACGGCGTCGGTTCACCCGCCGCGCGTCCTGATTTATGGCCCGCCGGGACTTGGCAAAACGTCACTTGCGGCGGAATTCCCCTCGCCCGTGATCATGAACTTGGAAGACGGCGTGCCTAACGGCGTTGAAATCATGTCGCTTGGCGATCTCGAAGAATGGTCGGAAGTCATGGCGGCGCTGACCGCCCTGTTCACGCAGGATCATGACTTCAAGACCCTGATCGTCGACAGCCTGGACCGCCTGGAGGCGATGGCACAACGCCACGTCTGCAAGGAAAATAAATGGGCGTCGATCGAAGATGCGGGGTATGGAAAGGGATACGTCATCGCCGCCGACACGCTTCAGAAGTTCCTGTCTGCCTGCAACTGGCTTCGCACGAAGCGCGGGATGAATATCGTCTATATTGCGCATTCGGCGATCGGGCGCTTCGACGACCCGCAATCGGGCGCATACTCGAAGTACGACATTCGCCTTCATAAGCACGTCAACGGCCTGTTTGAAGACGACGTCGACGCGATCCTGTTCATCAATCAGGACGTTTCCGTTCAGTCTGATGACGTCGGTTTCGGGAAGGCGGTCAAGCGCGCGGAGGGCGGCGGCTGGCGGTGGATTTACACCGAAGCGCGGCCGTCTTTCACGGCGAAAAACCGCTACGGAATGCCGGCGCGCGTCAAGTACGACAAGGGCAAGGGCTATGAGGCGCTTCGCCCATATCTGCCAGGACAAGACCTGGTCGCAGCAAAAGAGGAAGCAGCATAATGGCCGCACTATTTAACGGAAACGGGATCGATACAGATCAGGTCGAAGACGATCGGGAAGTTCTTCCCGCTGGCGACTATCTTGTTCGGATCACCGGAAGCGAAGTCAAGCCGACGAAGGCCGGGACGGGTGTCATGCTCATTCTTGAAATGACTGTCGAAGATGGTCATTTCGCTGGTCGCAAGTTCTGGCAGAACCTGAACATTCAGAACCAGAACGCTGTTGCGCAGAAGATCGGTCAGCAAACCCTGAAGCGGATCGTCCAGGCGACCGGTGCGCCTTCGCAGGTCAGCGATAGCAATCAATTGCACGGGCTGATGTTCATGGCGACGACGAAAGTCGAAACTGACAGTTTTGGCGACAAGGTGATCTTGAAGGGGATCAAGTCTTATACGAACCCTGTCCCGCCGCAGCAGCAGGCCGGACGGGTCGCGACTGGCGGATCTCCTAAGCAACAGCCAGCGCAGGGCCAGGCGACCCAGCAAGCCCCGGCCGATGCCGGGATGCCCTGGAACCAGTAGCGCCGGCCCGAACTCCCGGCGGGCGCGTCATCCCCGATCGCCCGCCGGACCTTCACAATCAATCGACTTCGACGAACCATGACAGGTGCGAACATGGCCCCTTTGCCTCAAATCAAGACCGCGACAGCGATCGCGATCGAAGCCGCCTATGAAGCGAAGCGGACGCCGCGTCACGGTTACCGCTTGCCGCCTTCACGCCTTGGCACCGAATGCGAGCGCGCGCTCTGGTATTCCTTCCGCTGGTGCACACCGCCAGCGGTCTTCGACGGGCGCCTTCTTCGCCTGTTTGAAACCGGCGACAGCCAGGAAGCGCGAATGGTCGCCGACCTTCGCCTGATCGGGTGTGACGTTCTCGACTGCGATCCTGACGACGACACGAAACAGATCGGAATATCGTTCGCATATGGTCACGGTTACGGCTTTCTTGACGCTGAAGTTCTCGGCCTGCCAGACGCGCCGATGACCGTTCACGTCGCCGAAATGAAGACGCATAATCAAAAGTCATTCGACGCGCTTCAGCGTCACGGCGTCGAAAAGTCAAAGCCCGAACACTACGCCCAGACAATGATTTACATGCACAAGCGGGCGCGCGATCGCGGGCTTTATATGGCGGTCAACAAGAATACCGATGAACTATATTTCGAACGGATAGAATATGACATCGCGAAGGCGGTCCGCCTGGAACGCAAGGCTGAACGGATCGTCTTCGCTTCAGTCCCGCCGACCGGGATCAGTACCGATCCGGACTTCTTCGGGTGCCGTTTCTGCGATCACCGCGACCGCTGTTTCGGCGACACACTGCCCGAAAAGAACTGTCGGACATGCGCTTTCGCGACGCCCGCCGACGGCGGGAAATGGGTTTGCGATCACGCCGCGCACAATCACGAACTAGACCGCGCGGCACAGGAAGCCGGATGCGCCGATCATATCTTCATTCCGTCGATCGTGCCGGGTGCGCAGATCGACGCCGACCTAGGCGAAGCGCGGGTCATCTACGCGCTTCCGGACGGGCGGACATATCACAACCGAAGCGAAGCAGCCGGGGGTGACTATTATGCTTGACCCGAATTTCATCGATCCCGAATTGATCGCGATCGGATCGTTCCTGTCGTTTGTCCTGTCCGCTCTTTTCTTCACGTTGTCGACGATTGATCCCGACACGCCAGCAAGGCGCGCGGCGATGGTCCTGGGGGTCGTGTGTGTCCTGGTCGCGGTCTTCCTGTCGGCGCTTTTCGTCTCGTACCCTGAAGAGCCAGCGGGCTACCAGACATTTCAGACCGCGCTGGAATGTGTGCGGAGGGACGGGCGATGATCACCCTTCGACCTTATCAGGCGCAATCCGTTGACGCCGTCTTCGACTATTGGAAGTCGGGCGGCGGGTCGCCCGTCGTCGATCTCGCGACGGGCTTAGGGAAGTCGCTTGTCACGGCTGAAATCTGTCGCCGTGCGCTGGAAGTCTCGCCTGACATGCGAATTATGATGCTCGTTCATATCCGCGAACTGGTCAAGCAGAACTATCAGCAAATGTTGAAGGTCTGGCCTGAAGCGCCTGTCGGCATTTACTCGGCAGGCCTGAGTAAGCGCGACGTTCATCACAAGATCATCTTCGCGTCGATCCAGTCTGTTTATTCCAAGCCCGACGTCTTCGCGCCGCGTCACCTGGTCGTGATCGACGAAGCGCACCTTGTGCCGAAGGCCGATGGCAAGGTCGAAGGCATGTACAATCAATTCCTTCAGGGGCTTCGCGCCGCCTATCCAGGCGTCAGGCTTTGCGGTCTGACAGCGACGCCCTTCCGGATGGACAGCGGCGCCCTTGTCGGCGGCGAAGGCGGTCTCTTCGACAAGACCGTCTATGATTACGGGATCGGACCCGCGACGGATGACGGCTGGCTATGTCCGCTGACCGCGCGCCTGGGTGATGTCGAAATCGACGTTCAGTCGGTCGCCAGGCGCGGCGGTGAGTTCGTCGCGGCGGCGCTACAACACGCGGCGAACGCGACTGATGTCGTCGACGCAGCTTGTCGGGACATGATCAGGCGCGGAGCGGAGCGGCGTTCATGGCTCGCCTTCTGCACTGGCGTTGACCATGCGGAGAATGTGACCGCCTGCCTTCGGGCTAAGGGGATCAGCGCGGCGACCGTAACCGGCAAGACGAAGAAGGCCGACCGCGACAAGATCATCGAAGACTTCAAGGCGGGGAAGATCAGGTGCCTGTCGAACGCGAACGTCCTGACGACCGGCTTCGACGCGCCGAACGTCGACATGATCGCCATGTTACGCCCGACGCTGTCGACCGGTCTTTACGTTCAAATGATGGGGCGCGGGACACGGGTCGACGGCGTCAATCTTCAGGTGATCGCCGAAGCGACGGATCGCGTCGCCGCGATCGCGGTCAGCAGGAAGCCGAATTGTCTCGTTCTCGACTATGCCGGGAACGTGAGGCGTCATGGACCTGTCGACGCGGTGCAAGCCGAGATCAGCGAAAAGCGGGCGGCGGGCGAAGAAGAGATCGACGGCAAGGTCGAAGCCGACAGCGTCGAAGCGAAGGTGTGTCCGGAGTGCGAAGCGCTGGTCGCGGCGAACGCCAGGCGGTGCAGGGAATGCGGCTTCGAGTTCGGCGAGCCGAAGCACGACGACCGCCCCGAAGACGTCGCGATCTTGTCGCGCGAACTGGAAGACATATGGCTTCCGGTCAGGTCATGGGCCGCATACGCCTGGTATAAGGGCGGCGATACGTCGACGACCCCGACCCTTCGTGTCGATCACCTGGCGGGCGTTCAGACGCTTGCGGAGTTCATCCCCTTCGAACACCTTCGCGCCTTTACGATGGCGGAAAAGTGGTGGCGACAGCACGGCGGGCAGATGCCGCCGCCGACGACCGTCGCCGAAGCGCATAGTCGCTTCAGCGAGGTTTCGCACCCGTCCGAAATCACGGTCAAGCGAGAAGGCAAATTCACAAAGATCGGGAAGCGTCGCTTCGTCGAAGTGGGGGCGGTGTCATGAGCCAGATCGCGCTGGGATGGCTGGTCGTCACAACCTGCATTCTTCTCTTTTTTTACGCAGCATATAGGGACCAGGGGAAATGACCTGTCACGCGAAGACCGAAGACGGAACACACTTCACATGCGGGCCGTGCGGGCTGTCATGGGATACTGACGACCCGCAGAACCCGCCGACAACGTGCCGCGACGGTATGGTGTGCGCTGTCTGCGAAGGTGAAGCCGGGGCGATCCGGATCGGGCGCTTCGACGTCTGCCTTGATCCGCGTTGTGCAGACGTGGCGAAGGTCTGGATCACGCGCCAGTCTGACGGGTCGACCTATTGGGAAAGCGAAGCGGTCAAGGCGGGCGGGAAGGCAGGCGGGCAATACCTGCAAAGCCTGGGGGTCTTCGACCTGTCGAAGCTGACAGCTGATCAGTATCGCGCGTTCGCCAGGACGATCGTCCAGAAGTACCGCGCCGAATTGCGTCACCTGGCAGCGCTTCGCGCGCCGCCGTTCTAACTTTAAGGGCTTCCTATGATGACGAACCACGACGCCGGCACATTGACCGACGAAATTTCGCCCTTCAACGCATCGGCGCACCAGCTGGTCGACATGGGATTTCATGTCGTGCCGCTGGCGCCTCAAAAGAAGTACCCCGGCGAGGTCTATCGCGGCGACTGGCGACCCATGTCCAGCTGGCAGCGCTTCAAGGATCGCCAGCCGACTAGCTTCGAATGGGACATCTGGCGCGAATGGAGCGGGACGAATATCGGGGTCGTTTGCGGTTCCGACGTCAACGGCGATCAGATCGTCGCGGTCGACATTGACACATTCGACTTCGACGAGACCGAAGAGATTATCGGCTGTCTTCCGCACTCACCTATGGCGAAACGCGGTCAGAAGGGCTTGACGCTCTTCTATCGCGGGGACGCGGCTCTTGTGACGCGGAAGTATGACCGGGCCGGGCGCGTCTCATTGTGCGAAATCCTGACCGGGCGGGACACGCGCCAGACCGTCGTTCCGCCGTCGATCCATCCGATCACGGGGACGGCCTACACCTGGACGCGCGGCCCGATCCCGGCTGTCGACCTTCCGCGCCTGACCGTCGAAAACATCGAAGAACTTGAAGAGACGCTTCAGGGCATGGGGTGGAATGAGTTCGACACCAGCCAGCCGCGCCGGAAGGAACACGTCGAAAGCGGCGCGGCCGGATGGCTTGACACGCCCTTCGCAGACCTGAACCGGGCCGCGCTGAACAATCTCGACAGCTGGGTGCCAGCCCTGGACCTTTTCGACGTCCGGCGCGCCAGGCGCGGCTATGAGTGCGTGAACGTGTGGCGCGAGAGTTCCAGCGGACAACGTACGATCGACCGCAAGCGAAACCTGTCGATCCAGCCGTCGGGCGTCTCTGATTGGGGATCGAACGAACGCTTCTCGCCGATCGACCTTGTCATGATGGCCCGATCGACCGACTTTAATTCCGCCTTCGTCTGGCTTCATACCGCCGTCATGGGACACGAACCCGAAGTGCGCCTGGACCTGACCCCGCAACACACTTTCAAGGGACCGATCGTCGACGACGAAGAGGAGAGCGTTGTCATCGACGCAACCGCCATGCTGAAGGCGTCGGCAGCGCGCCAGGACGACGCCGAACTAGACGGCCCTGTCGCAGCTGACGAAGGGCCGATCGATGCGCCGATCTTCCCCGACTTCACCGCCGACGCCAATCTGACGAAATGGCGCGAAATGCCGGGAAGCTGGATCGTCGGGCAGATCGTCGACTGGATCGGTGACGGCGCGCCGAAGCCGCTTCCAGCGATGGCGATCGGCGCGGCGCTGACAACCCTGTCAGTCGTCATCGGTCGCCAGTATGAGACGCCCAGGGAGGGCGCGACGTCGCTTTTCGTCCTTTGCCTCGCCGACAGCGGCACCGGCAAGAACCGCCCGCTAGGCGCGCCCGCTGACCTTCTCGCCGCGTCCGGTCTCTTCAATCTGCTAGGACCGTCGACCTGGACGGCTGGAAGTGTTCTCGAAAACGAGCTGAAGGATAAGCCTAATATTCTATGCGTGACTGACGAGTACGCCGACACGCTGGCGAAGATGACCGCCTATAATGCGTCAGGCGCCGAACGGTCGAAGATGAAGGTTCTCAAAGAACTGTTTTCGGTCGGTTTCAAACTCTACAAGACGCAGGCTATGGCGCAAATGTCGACGGTCGACCTTCACGCGCCGTACCTGTCGATATTTGCGGCCGCAACGCCTGGCGGCTTTTATAGTGCGCTTTCGCAGGACAGCGTCGAAGGCGGTTTTTTCAATCGCTGGCTGACACTCTATGACGAACCGGACATCGACGTCGCCCTTCAGCGCAAGGCGTCCGACGATCTCGCCGCCCGCATGATGGGCGAAGACGACGCCGGGCCGTCGATCTCGACCCCGCCTGAAGCGATCGTCAACGGCCTGAAGCGCCTTCACCGACGCCGCGATCGGCCGTTGTCTAGCGATATGCCGCATTCTGTCCGCGCGATCACCGCCAGCCTTATGACAAAGCCCGAACGGGTCTTCGCCAGCCGAGAAGCGGTTGAACTCTATCAGCGTTATATGGTCTTCTGTTCTGACGGCGTTCGCGCATCGGCGCCGGATGTCATGAACTTCTACGCCCGATCGGCTGAAATCGCCCTTCGGGTCGCGACAATCCTCGCGGTGTCCGATCTGACAGACATCGCCTTCGAAGGCCGGCGGATAACGATCGACGTCGATCATATGCGCTGGTCCTGTCGCTTCGTTGACTGGTCGACCCGCCGGACGGTCTCAGAAGCCGCCCGCCGCATGAACGCAGGCCGGAACGCGGCACTGATCGAACGGATCATCGGCTATATGCAAAAACGGTCGGGAAGCTGGGTCGAACGCCGGTCCCTGGTGAACCGCTTCATGAAAGAGGTTCGATCCAGCCGCGAACTGGACGAAATGCTTCAGACGCTTGTCGACGCCGGTCAGATCGAAGTCGGAAACCGGGGCCGAAAGGACGGAGCCGGCGGACGCGGCGCCGTGCTGTTCAGGCTGGTGAAGGGGGCCGCGACATGACCGGCAAGCGCTTGTCCTTCAAAGCGGTGATCGATCGGGGCCTTGCGCCCGATCCGCGCCTTGAACGGCGTCACATTCACGCGATTTCACTCTTTCTCAGGCTTCGCTATGGATGGCCGGGAAGCGCTGACAAGTGGATGTCTGAAAGGCGCCTGATGCCGATCATTCGCAACAGCTTGCGGAACGACGACGCATTTCCCGACGCCCCGACAGCGGAAGACATTCGGGCGGTTCTCGACGACCTGGTCAGCTTCTCACACGTCGAAACCGAAGTTCGATCTTATCCGGACAGGCCGGACGTCATATTCTATCGCCTGAATGCCGAAGTCTATATCTAAAGCGAATCCTTCACGGGTTAAGCAGGGTTTCAAGGTCGCGCGGCCGGGCGCCGTCTAGCATGAGTTCAACCGCAAGCGCGGCCGGGCCGGTCGGGCCGCCGCGGCGCTCCCAATCGCGCACGGTCGCGCCGGGGTCGCGGCCCTGCAGGCGCAAGACGCGGCCGAGCGCGGCCATAGGCAAAGGGCCCGGCAAATCCCACAATTCGCCGAGCGTACCGCGTGCGTCGCGTAGTTCTTTGCCGTTCATTATTCGAGCCGTTCTAATTCGTCGACTTCGTCAGGCGCCGGCGTGAAAAACACTAAGCCAGCATTTCCGCCGGTCCAGTTCGGCCCGCGTATTTCGATTTCCAAGCTTTCGCCGGGCTCGCGGTTTATCAAGACTTCGTCCATTTCGTTGACGGTTGCGTGCAAGTCCCAATCTATCCGATTTTCGGATAGCCATTTATAGACGGCAACGACGCCTTGCGGGTTGAGTGTATAGCTCATTTTTCTTTGTCCTATCTGGTGGGCCGTGGGCCCGTTGTCGATAAAAAGAGAATACAGGTTATTCCTGTACGGTCAAACAGTTTTTTTACCCGGCAAAGCAGAAACCCCGATATTCGGGTCGATAACGCGGGCGGCGCGCTGCAGGGCCGCAAGGCGCGTTTCGTGTATGCCGGAATTGTTTCACGGTGTTTCATGTGAAACATATGATTGTTTCACGGCTTGACACTCTGTCCGCTGGCGTATGGACCGTGTGAAATTCCGCTAGATGAATAAAAGGTGTGGAATTCCAACGGGTCAAAAACAGGGGTCGAAACGTATAATCGAAGTGTATAATTTTATCATACACTTGACCCCTAAATAATACAAAACAGGCCGGAGAGGGGAGCAAACGTATAATTTATCATACACTCTGATTATACGTTTCGAGACTTCTAACATACTGATATATATATATATATTAGCTAGTGTATGATGTTTTGATGGGGGGGTGTACCCCCATGTTTTTGTTATTGGTATACGATAATAATGTTCCTATGGGGTAGTCGCGCGCGTCCGTACGCGCGAGGGTTTTACACACCGCCAGCCCTGCCCGATCCTGAAAATTCGCAGTTTACAATTCTGGCGCCCTGACCGATACGAAGCGTATTCCAAGGGCCGGGCCTTCCGATACGGGGGCCTAACATTGTTAGACACGTCCGCCCTGGTGATGAAGTCGCCGGAATGGCAGGAACACCGACGTAAGGTCGGATGGTCTGTCGCTGCGAAGAATGGGTCGATCAGCGAGTTCGCTCGCCGTGTCGGCATTCAGACGCAAACCGCCTGCAAGTGGCTGAACAATCACGATCACGATCTCTACAGGTCGCTTCGGGAGAATGCGCAGGCCCACAACGTCCTACCGCGTGATAAGCGCTTGCACCGCCTCATGACGTACCGCGACGCCCGCGAAGATGGCCTGTCGCACACAAAGGCGTCGAAGGTGTGCGGGGTGTCTCAGAACAGAATGCGGATCTGGCTGCAACTATGGGCGCCCGATGGCGTCGACCAGGCGATCGAAGATGAAACCGACGACGCAGACGCAGTGCGAGAGGCTGCATAGATGTTTGGCAAGAAGCTTTCAGAAGATGAACTCGACGGTATGCGCCAGGCCTATGACGCGGTCTTCTCTCGCGCATGTCTCGAATGCACCGACATTCTGGCCGCCGACAAGGAGGTTCACCGCATGGCGGGGAATATCCTCGCGGCGTCGTCTCTCGTCGATCAGGTCGACGCCTACGATCTCCTTGACGAGAATATCTATAACAAGCTCCGCGCCATCCTGTCGGTTCGCGAGAAGGGACAGCGCTTCGACGTCGGAACGATCCAGATCGGAAGCCATGTCTGCAAGCGCCGGGGAAGACTGACCGTCGTCGTCAAGGTCACGAGCCGGGCTCGAAGATCGTCCCGCCAATCAATCGAAGTCGCAATCAAAGGAGCTAAATGATGGGCCAGCACGGCAAGCTATACAAAACACACACCTGGAAGGCGCTTCGTAACCGCCAGTTATCGCACAATCCGCTTTGCGCCTTCTGTCTGGAAGAGGGCCTGACGACAGCCGCGACCATTGTTGACCATGTCGAACGCCACAACGGCGACCGAGAAGCCTTCTTCAACGGCGACCTGCAATCGCTATGCAAGCCGCACCATGACGGCACGAAGCAACGCATTGAAATACACGGCTATGATCCCCGCGTCGGCGACGACGGCTTCCCTATGGATGCCAGTCACCCGTTCAACGCTAAGGCGTCTAGCGAGGCCGCAGACGCGCGCGAATTTTTCCGGGAGTATGCGATCCGAAACACTCAAACGCGCGTCAGGATCGCCGCTGACGCGACTGTGACGGCCCCAGGGGTGGGGTCTAAACCTAGCGCGGATGACCAGGGGAC
>Ga0222688_1000113_pt1 | contig 23663 bp, 30 predicted proteins | sample AntAcemetage1165_FD_181151 | JGI IMG/M metagenome (GOLD analysis project Ga0222688, IMG submission 181151) | Saline water microbial communities from Ace Lake, Antarctica - #1165 | ecosystem: Environmental > Aquatic > Non-marine Saline and Alkaline > Saline | place: Antarctica: Ace Lake... | reverse complement strand
ATTTTCATCTTCGGAAAATCGAGAGGCTCGAAGGGCTGCGCTATCAGATCCACTTCAGGTTCAGGGGTCGCGGTGGACCCTCCACCGGTCAGGATATTCAGGAGCCGATTTTGCGCGGCGAGCGCATTGGCCTGCTGCTCAGGCTTCGCCCAGGCCTCCGCCAGATACCAATTAACCGTGTAGGCCGCCTCGAGCGCATCATCGATCGCCCCATTGCTGAGGCGCGGACTTTTCTCTGCGCTCTCAGCGTTTGCGGTGTCTTGGTCTATCATCTCGGACGGATTACTCAGGGGGCTCGCGCGAGGCGCTTAGGATTCGCTGCGGGTCAACTCGGGGAGTCGACTTGAGATTGCCTCCCTCACCTTGGCTTTCGCTGCATCCTCGAGAGATTGGCCGACATTATAAGTGCCGCCGGCAACACCGATGAGCGCGGTGCCAGCCTCAATCTGGCCCTGACTGATCAGGTAGGCGCCTGCGAGTTTCGTAAAGAGAGTGAGGAGGAATCGACGTGATTTGAATTTCTGCATGATCGCGAGACCGTGTCAATTTTGATCAAACCTCACGCCAATACCAGACGGCGAAAGTCCCAGAATAAGCGATCCCTGCCAGGATCGCCTTTTCCTCATACGCCTCGAGATCCCCAGGCACCACGAGAGTCAGGCGGGAGCCAGTCGGCACCGTTGCCCCCGCAAAAGTGCCATTGCCCAGGCCATTATTAACGACTGAGAGCGAGCCAAAGACCGGCTTCGTTTCGGCGAGAGTGCCGCTCCCTGATAAGTTCTGTCCAACGAGTTCAAGTTTCATTTTGTTTTTAAAAAATCAGTAAAGGCTCTGCAATCTCAAGTCCGAAGTGATCGCCCGAAAAGTGGCCTCCTTTTGATCGCGGTGCATCCATTCCGAATGCCCGAACCCCTCGAACCAACGAGTGACGTACGAGAACCGATCAGACGCCCAGGGGTGCGCCTCCTCAATCGGCTGGAATTTCTCGACCCGCAATCCGACGGGCTTACCATCGCGCTCGAGCCCTCGAGTGCCCAGACTGCCGTAGCAACCGGGGATCGACTGGAGCGGTCGGATGACGCGGTCATCATCCGAGCAATAGGCGACGACGCGATTGAGAGCGCCGCGGCTCACTAGATCAGCGAGCCCACTCCGCTCAATATCACTGTGCACTGCCGACCCCATCAGGATCAGCGTGTTGACTTTCACCGACATTTTTGCAAGCCTCTGCACCGCCCCGACTGCGATATTGGTCCCGTTCGAATGGGCTACCAAATGCACCCCCAGAGAGGGCAACGACGACACCGTCGAGGCCGCCGTCGCAGGCAAACGCGAGCGGGTGTAAGCGTCGGAAAACTGTTTGATGCGGTTCGCGTGAGCTTTCGCATACCTCGGGTTTTTCACCCAGATATTCCATGGCGGGAAGGCGCCCGCAGAATAAGACTCCGTCTCGATCGCGACCCGCGGGAGATTCAGTTCCAGCTCGTTCTGGAGATCGTGAGTCCAGTTCGGGTTCGTGAGCCCCTGGTGGATACCATGGATGAGAGAGATGTGATTCATAGGGGGCTACTTCGGGCCTTGCCGTGTCAACCGAGCGGACATACTCAACCCCCTGCCTCAATCGCAACTGCTCGCGTGTAGATCGCTTCCAGCTCGTCACTGCTCTTGCCCATCGCGCTGCCCTGCGCTTGGAGGAGCGGGTCGGAGAGGGCAATACGCGACTTCCGCCATCGCACCTTCGCGAGTTCTCGCTCTGTTTCGTCGGGGATTTTATCGAGCTGCGCATCGACTGCCGTGGGGAAGATGCCGGCCTCGATCGCCGCTTCGGCGAAGGCCAGGTTGGAGACGGATGTGGGGAGATCGTCCTCAGCTTCTGGCGGTGTCATCGACCAGCCTGCAGGGTGCGGGCCTAAATCGCGGACCTCATGCGAATCTCCATCGACCCAACCGGATTCACCTCGGTGATCTTCGGTGATTACCCACTCTTTATTGACCCATACCGGTATTTCCTTCGCGGCCACTTCTGGCGGCGGGGTCGCTACGGATCCGCGAGGGTTGAGCCAGCGATCCTCATCGACAGGATCTCGATCTACCTCCACGGCAGCCAAATACTCACCAGTTTGGTCAGCGGTTTGATAGTAAAGTTTAGTCATCTTTTTTGTAATACCAAATACACCAAAGAGTAGGGACGTTTCGAGGGCGTGTCTCCGAGCCGCCAGACGAACTCGTCGTAAATCCTCCCGAATTCCTTGTCACCGATAGTGACCTGATTCGGCTGACCTGTAATCTGGATGGTGCCAACTCTCATGGTAATTAATCAGCAGTGCTGCCGGTGACCGATTTGTGAATCTCGACCTCATACTGACCCTCGTTAGTGACGTCACCCGCCGAATCCTTGATCACCAAATCAGCGATCAGAGACACCGAGGTGCGAGCGCCGAGGAAGGCGAACTCCGACAGATCCACGGGGAATCCCGAAAGCCCCCCCTCACCGTCCGTGTGGGAGGTGACCTTGACATCGATCACCGCCTCATCATCACCATCTCCGACGTGACGCTTACACGTCACATAGAGAGCGGCACCGGTAATGTCCACCGGGATACCTTTGTTGGTCTTAACCGAGACCGGAATGGTTTTCACCTCACCGCTGAAAAGTATGATTTTAGGTAGAGCCATGGAGCGCGCAACAAGGTGCAGTGATCAAATGTGTGTCAACTCAGCATCGCAGAATCACGCGCGATCAATCCGGCGGAGATCAAGCCCGCCGCAGGGCGGATTAGTGAGATCAAAGCCCGCCCCGTCAAGAGTCAGATTACTGCCGTCAATCGGATAGAGAGGACGATCACCTGCCGGGACGCCGCAAAATGCATACACGATCAGCTCCGCTCCGCTCGCGACTGGCACCCCCTCGAGAGTCCAGTCCTGCCCGCGCCAACCATCGACCCCACCGATCCCCTCATCCGTCGCGCGCACGGCTGAGCTCGCAGTGACGATCTGCCGGAAACCTCCCACGCTGATCAGCATTTTATCCGACCAACCAGATCGGCGAATTGGATGCCCGCGATCACAGTAGACCAGTGCCGTCGCGAAATTCAGTCCTGATATTTTAACTTCCATTAGTCCAGTGATCGCTCAAGGCGCGCGTGAAAAGTTTCTGATTTCCGAGTCTGCAACGAGACATCCGCAGCGCGGCTCAGCGTGCCCGTGATCGTCGCCGCCGCAGACGACACCTCCTCCGTCGCCGCGAGAGCCCCTGCAGACCCTATAGTGTTCTCGGTTTCCCTGACCGCCGACGCAGCCACGTATCGCATATATAAGACGCCCCCGGAAACAAACGCCCCCAGTGCCGTCGTCTCCGACGCCGCCGAATCCCAATTTGCTGCGATATCAGACACCATGTCATTTTCATTCAGGCTCATCACCGCTATGTCGCCGCTACCACTATTTCTCAAAGTTATATCGTCGGTAATGTTGCCATTATTAACGAGCTCGTCTCCGGACAGTTGCAACCCCGACAACTCAATCTCCACCACCCATTCCTCGATTGCTTCGCTGGTCGCCAGATTAACGACCACGGCCATCGAGTCCGCATCGCCCGTGATCGATTCAATCGTCAAGGTCGAGCGCCAGCGATTCGTTTCAGCCACGCCCGATGCCGCAGGTAAAATGCCTGCCGTGGCCACATAATTTCCACCCGTAAACTCAATCGAAAATGGATGAACGATCGCCACATTTTGAGAACTGCGCCCCGCGAACACGAGAGCCAGCTCCAGGGTATAATCGATATCCTCCTCCACCGCCGGCAACAGTGTGAAATCCAGCGTCTTATTGATATCCACCGTCCCCGTATTCGCAAATGCCCCCGAGGTTTCCGACCCGGAATATTCATCCCTGTCCAGTCCCATTGTCACCGAGAGCTCAGCTTTAGCAGGAAAATAAGTGCCCTCATCTTCCGCGTAATTCGCGAGCAATGAACTCAAGACCGACTCCTTTAGTTCGATCGGGAGCCGGTATCGCGTGCCCGTCCCCGTCCCCACCGCGACCGGCAGAGTGGATGTAGAAATACGATAAGCCGTCTCCGGCTCGAATTCTTTAAGCGTGAGCCACATTGAGAGCAAATCACCCGAGCGTAGGACGCCATCCTTTACGAGGCCTACGTAGAGATTGAGTTTGTCATCTGACTTCAGGGATATCAGAGTCTCATTCAAAGCGGCGATCTCAACCGCGCTTCTCAACGTAATTTCGGACTCTCGCGGGAGTGAATCCGGCGAAATCTGCGGAAAGGAAATCACACCCGACGCCACGTCGAAATCCATCGCCAACCCGAGGACATCAGCATTCACAGCCTCCAGTCCCATCCCACCCGAGACCCCGAAAATCACTGTCTGCGTGCCCGTCCCATCCACATTCGTCGCGCTGATATCAGAGATGTATTCACCCGGCACAGTCGGATCCCCCGTTACCAATCCAGTGCTTGCCCCGATCGTGACGCCAGAAGGTAGCCCCGTCCCAGCCCAGCCCGTAGGCGTGTTCGTCGCGAACATCTGCAGCGACTGAGTCTTTCCCGTGCGCCAGACTTGCAGCGAAGGAGCGGTGATAATTGGTTCAGCCATATTTAAAAAATTACTTAGTTACTTTCGCAGTGCCATAGATCTCACGGCCAAACGGCACCGTCTCGTCTTCCGGCGGGCGCATGCCGTTGATCACCAGAGTCCCGCGCGGATCGTCCGAATCATCCTCGAAATCCACCTTCCGCAAGACAACGCGCAGCGCGAGATTCGGACCAGCAGGATCATCCCCCAGCGCCGCGCTCTCCGATCCGTAGACCGATTGATAAGCCTTGATCGTGTCGGCATCGTCGATCAATTCGCGAGTGATTCGCACCCCGGCGGTATGAGTTTTCGGAGTCGATCCGAAATCGATCCTCTGCGAAAGCAACGGCGCCCCCCGCCAATCCCAAGCCTTGAGATTCTTACCCGGTGTTCCTGGTGTCTTCCGGAATTTGGGGTAGCCGATATCCACCTCGAGGACCGCGAAGCCCTCCGTCGATGTCGAGCGCAAGAGCGCGATCTCAAAACCAAAATGAAACCCGAACTCTCTAGCATAACCAAACTCCTCAGCCGAGACCGGCATCAAGGGGATCAGCGCCATCTCGAAATCGACAGGGTAATACGACGATGTCGACGCCCCATCCGGAGCCTTCGCGACCTCATACCAGGCGATCCCATTGCAAGCCGCGAACCCACTCGCCGCGAGAGACCGGCCCCGTCGACCGCCTGCCCCGGGGAGATCAACCGCCGCACCCGAATTATTCTGGAAAACCTTGTTCTGAAAATCCGAAGAAACCGCAGGCAAAGGAACCGTCAGCGACTCGGCTGAGGCATCATGCACCGCCGGAACCAAAGAGCCCTGCTTGCCACGCGAGAAGCGGGAAAAGTCCATCCCACGAATCGAACCCGCTCCCGCGAGAGGCCACTCAAGCGAGCGCGACTGAGAATTCGAAGCCGGGTAAACCCGCTGAAAAGATGAGATTATTTGCGAGGAAATAGTGTCACCGCTCAAGCGTGAATCCCGCAAGACAGCCCCCGCGTTCGTCTTGTTTTCCAGCGCCAAAACCCGCGCAGCGAGCGCGTCGAAATCAGTCTTCGGCGTCGGCAGTTCATCCCAATCATGGGGGTGCGCCTGGTAGCTCGCGGGCCGACCCATCGTCTGGACAAAGACCTCATACTCGTTCGCACCCGGAGTCGATCCGAATCCCGAAACCTTGACCGAATCCGCGCTCACTTTTTCGACGGTGTAAGCCTCTTGCGGGATGCGATCCTCATCGCCCGTCAATCGCCAGACATCCACCCCGACACCCTGCGTCGTGCCATCCCGCAGCCGGACCGAATGCGTGCCGGTGCCCGTGTTTGTTAGATTGATCGCCGCGCCGTTCGGCGTCAGCGACAATTGAAAATCATCCTCATCCGCATCCAAAACGAAGTAAGTATTTGCCGCCGATAGCGGAGCCGGCAAAGTCGTCGTCGTCGAAACCGTGACCGGATCCAGCGACTGATAATTATGCTCTGCCGCCGTGAGTCGGTCAGTCGTCGCGTTCGCCGTAAAAGTCTGAGCGTTCTCGATCAGGTTATGATTCAGGGTGAACTCGGTCGCCGAGGCGTCGCCGATCACAAAACGCAACGCCCGATTTCCAATCAAAAGCGAGTCTTGCGAATGCTTCAGGTAGTCGCCTTTTCCGAGCGGCTGATTGTAGCGGATCGTAGGCGAGACACTGCGCCCGCCATTCGGGACCGCTTTGAGGAAAGTAATCGTCTTGCGGAAAATCAGCGTCTGGTATTGATCGTCAACCAAGCCATCATCGATCTCCAGCTCGAGATCGAGCGGCACATCAATCGTGCCCGACTCATCCGCGCCCCGCATCAAGGTTCGCATCCCGTCGGTATTTGTCGGCAGACGCACCAGGTAATCGAGACCGGGCGATTCGAAAACCTCGACCGTCATAAGCGACTGCGAAGCCCCGCCCATCGAGCCGCGAAACTCCAGGTAAAAACCATTGCCCACCTGCGAGACGACAATCGATCCCTCGGCATCCGCGAGCGCTGCGAGCGGTCCTGACACCGCCTCGATATCCTGCAACGGGACCGAGATCGGAGACGTCTTTTTCCCGCTCCTGACGATACGGAAAGCGCCGCCGCCAAACGAAGGCGGAATGAAAAGTTTCTGAATCGCGTTGATCACCGTCCCATCGACCGTAGATCCCGCCTGCATCTCCGTAATCTCCGGCGGATCCGGAACCACCTCCACGAGAGTTGACGCCTCAGCCGCCGAAGCCTGGGGAATATCGAGCACAAAAACAAAGCCCTCATCGTGAGCCACCTTATCGACCTCGACAAAAGAAGCCGGCCACAGCGCATTATCCGAGCAGGCGATAGTCGGCTCAGCCGTACCATCCTGAAAACGAATCCGACGCCCGCCCAGGTAATCCGTCACCGTCGCGGGATGGAGCGCAGCGATCTCGCCATCGAGAGCCGCGTTTAATTTCGTCTCGATTTCAGCGACCGTATCAGTCGCCCCGATACCAGAGACCACCGCCGACTCAGCGCCCAGGGTGATAGTCAGTTCATAAGTCCCCTGCCTCGCATCCTGATCCATCCACCCGATGCGGGCCGTAGCCGAATGGACCCCGCGCCGATCTGCAACAGGAGTTCCCCCAATCTCTTTCGCCAGTTTGAAAAAGAGATAGATATCATCTTTAACGACGAGTTCAGAGGCAGGAAAGTCACCACCTCCCGGCTCAACCCCCATCTCTTTTGTTGATGTATTTGCCCAGACTCGAATGCTCACGCGAGCGGGAACCTGTCAATGCCCCTCATCGGCCGCGCCGATTTCCTTTTCTCAATCCTCCTCCGGGACCGGCATCGGCAAAGGCTCAGCGCTCAGCTCCAACCATTCCCAATCCGTATCGACAGGTGCAAAAGGAAACGGCGAATCCAAACGATTCTCATCGCCCTCCCCCTTGCCGGTTTCATTTTCGGTATCAGCCATTCTTTCTACTCTCTACTTCCTACTTCCTACTCTCTACTCCCTACTCCCTACTCCCTACTCTCTACTTTCTTCTTTCTTCACATCCCCAAAAACCGACCCGAATTCCCGACCCGCTTCAGCGCATTCTCAATCGTCGCCACATCATCATTGATCGCATCCGTAAACGCACCGCCCAGCCGCCCGAGCGCACCCTGTCCCAATTGAGGCACCGCAATATCGATCCGCGTCGGCTCGACCGATACAATCTCCCGCATCGTGACATACTGCAAATTCCAGCTCACGCGATGCTGAACGTAAGGCGTCCACGTGCCATCCGGTTCCGCGCCGGGTCGCGCCCCTGCCGGGCTCAGCAAATACAGGGTCGCGATCAATTCCGAATCCCGCCCCGGATCCTCGACCTGACCCGATATCACCGGAGCCAACTCCCGCGCGACCGCCTCCTCAAATTTTCGGACAATCGACATATACGGATCACGCTTCGCATTCGGGATCGCCTCCAATGTCAGGTCAACCGAGACCACGCCCGCCGTCTCGACCGTAGGCAAAGCCCTCGTCGCCAATCGATCGTGAGTAATCCGTAAATCAGCCGCCCGCAAGAGCCGCGCATTCGCGCGATCCGAGATCAGTCCGTCCGTCTCCGTCACGATCCCCCCGCCCGACTCCCGCACGCGCACCGCATCCGCTACCCCCAAATTCCGGAAGACACCAGGAACCGACTCACCCGCCAATCCGAGGACGCCAGCCGCATCCGTGCCAATCGGCCGCATCAATGCGACCGGAACCGCCAGCCCCGGCAAATCGGAAAGGTGAGCCGTGACCCGCTCATCCAGATCCTGATTCGAATCACTCTCCGCCAAATACCGCACCAGCGTATCCACGACCGGATCGCCATCCGAAGTCGCCGACGGACACGCCCCCGGCTTAATCCTCGCGACCCAGGTTTCCTCGTCGCCATCCCACCGCATTGTCGTATACCAGGGATGCCGCCAGGGCGTGTATTCCGCCGCGATCACCTGCAGTATCCGGTGCCGGAAATAATACTGAACGAATCGATTGTAGCGACTCGTCGGGTAGATCATCTGGATCCGCTTTCTTCTCATGGCGTCGGCGCGCTCTTCGCGAGCTGAGTGATTGCCAATGCCGCTTCCTCAGTGATTCGGCCGGCGGGCGTCTCTCTCCGAGCTATCGTAGGCCGCGAGACTCCGAGGAGATCGGCGACCCGGTGCTGGGTTCCGACCTTCTCGCGGAGCGCTTTGTATTTTACCGGAGTCATTAAGAGACCTCCTGATTTTCTGCGGTGTCCCAGATCAGAGCGACACCCAGCCCTGCCGCAGCAGCCTTCGCTTCGCTTAAATCATCAGTCCAGAATTTCAAGTCCGTGTCTAAATCGGTGATGCAGTAGGCGAAAAACTCATCCTTCTGCAGCTCGGTTCTCTTGTCGGTTTTCGTAAACCCGAATTTGGTCGATTTCACCGCCCGCTCAATCAGCTCGTCGCAGTCATCGGAGTAGATCGTTCCCTCGTGCCCGAATTCAGAGCCGTCGATTGCTCCGGTCCCGCCGCTGCACTCCCCGTTTTCGGAGAGATCAAGATAGCGTCGCGCCTCTTCTTCAGAGATTTCGCGGATGGTATTTCCTGTGTTGTAGTCTGAGATAGTCATTTTTTATTTTTAGCTTGTTGATCGGCTCATCCTCTCAACACCTAATTGTATCACTCTGATACTATACCGCAAGTCTTTTTTGTATTAAAATGATACATTTATTTTTACCTCCCTCATGGCGTCATGCGGAAGTGATGCCGGCCCGTCCCCGTCTCCCCCTCTCCAGGTGCCTGATACCGGTGCATCTGGTTAAAATAAATCCACTGCACCACCTTAGTAATGCGGTCCCCCTCCTCATTCCAGTGCAACTGAGCGATCGGCCAATCAGCGACATCGCCCGCATCCGGGGCCCCGCCCTCGAAAAACTTTTCATGCAGCGTTGGCACATGCGCGATCGTTAGCGATTCCTCATCCTCCAAATCCATCGCCCCTGTCTCCGGATTTATCCTCACACGCAGACAAACATAAGACCGCCGCCGATCTCCCGCTCCCTCTGAGAGATCCAGCTCCGGCACCCCGTCCTTGAGGCGCTCGCCGTCCTCGTCGAGTCCGTCGATCGCATCGCCCCCGATCCGGGGGATCACTCCGTTAACGTAGCCCTCCCCGATCACGGCCGTATCGACGCCTCGCAGGCGCACCGTGAACATCCCGCGAAATGCAGTATCAACCGCCTCCGCCGTCAGCGTCGTCCCGCGTGATGTGACATGACGTCGGAACCCCGGGAAGCTCCGCTTCGCATCCTGGACCACGAAGCGAATGAACCTCTTCAGGAGCGGATCAGAGATCTGCCCGTCCTCCGCGAAATAGTCCTCTGGAATCGGCGAACCCATTATCCTAATCCCGTGAAAGCACTGCCGTAGGTTCCCGTCAAACTACCGCCGGCGCCCCCTTTTTTCGCGATATCGATCAGGGCCTGCTGCGCTCTGAATTCGTCGACCTGCTGAAACTCCACCGTGATACTCCAGTATCCACGACTGCCGCGCTTGCTCTGGGTGATCGGGCGGACATACCAGCTCTCCGCATTCCCCGAGTATTCGAACCCCGCAGGGAGCCGGCTCACCACCGTCCCTTTAAGTTTAATTATCGCCGAAGGTTTTTTCTTCCGTAGCAACGTCCACCGCGCCACCTCATACTCGACCGGGACAGTCGTGAGATTAAAAAAGGGATTGTCGATCAACTTTTCCGAAGGGAGACCCGCGAACGATCCCACGATTGACGGCGGAGTGATCTTCGCCGCGAACTTCAGCCGCCCATCTTCCTCGGTCGCACCATACTCCTCTTTCAGGATATCAGTCAGCCCGATCGACTCAATCTTGACATCGCGTAATTCGCCGGTGAGATCGTAGCTATCATCATCGGCCGTAGGCTCATCCGCGAGGCCCTCGTATTGAGCGTTCGCGAGCCACTTCCCGGCGGCGCCATTCCAAGGCAGGGCCGTGCTCGATTTGAGCCCGAACGAATCATACGTCTTCGGGATCCCGGTCTTGATCTCTGACTGGCTGTCGAGCAACCACTGGACCGACCAGCGGCCCTTGCCATCGACAGCTAGATCGAACCGTGACTTTCCTATTTCTTTCGCGCTCATAATTGATTAAAAATCGTCAAAGATATCCTTCACTGGCGGTTCATCCATTTTTCCGATAATTACATCTATGCCAGCAGCGGTATTGCTCGCTGCCCGCCCGATCTTATCGAGTCGGTCCAACTGCTGGGCCTGCGGATCACGACCCATGATCTGGTTAAAGAGAGCCCCTACCTCGCCGATTGCTCCGACCGGTTGAGAGGCTCCCTCTCCGCTATCCGCTGCCCCGGCAGCCTTTGTGAATTCCTGCACCTGATCCTGTGTCTCATTCAGGCGATCGAGCGCAGATCGCTCCGCATCGACATCGCCCGCAGCGCGAGCCTTCTCGACCTCTTTACGCAAGCCGTCCAGACCCTTTTCCAAATCCGCAGAGCCATTGAGATCGACGCCCAAAGATTCCGACAACTGCTCCCGCATTCGGCGCAATTGTTCCTCCGGTAGCAGCAGTTCGAACTCACCCTCTTTCGCCTGTTCGCGCGCGGCGATTAGTTCTTTTTTCTTGGCGGCTGCATCGGCATCCTGACCTTCCTCAAGTCCCTCAATATCCCGTGCTATATCTCGCGCATCGCTGAGTGCCTCATACGCTGCCGTCACCTTTTCGAGCCCCTTGCCGGTCCGGTCATAAACATCCTGAGCCGTATCAGCCATCGACTGCAGACCGATCAGCGAGGGGCTGAAGTTACTATTGGCTCCCATCGCATCCTCAATTACCTCCTTGAGTTTCTCTCCGAGCTTCACAATCTTCGCCTCATCGGGAAGCAAGTCGATTTCTGCATTAGCTAGAGACTCGTGAATTCTTGCCAGCTTCTCCAGCTCCTTATTCAGAGCAGCTGTTGCTACCTCGTCTTCTTTCTTCTGGCGAGTCGATTCAATCGCTGCGGCGTTCTGGGCTTTCGATTCTTGCCTCTTCATTGCGGATTTCCCATCCTCCATCATCTTATCCCCGATTTCTTGCACCGCCCTATCGTAGGCATCTTGAGGACTTTCAAACGCGGGCCCTGAAATGAACTTCACAAAGAAATCGACGCCTATAGCAGTATAATCGATTAGCTCAGTAGCCTTCGACTTGCCTTTTAAAACCAGAGCATCAAACTCGTCATTCAAACGCGCCATCCTCTGAATCACGTCATCAGCCAATTGCGGAGCGTCAGCAAAAAGGCCATCCAATTCCTCCTTGGAAAGATTTAAAAGCGGGATCAACTCGCCTGCCTGGCGTCCGATCAGCTCCGTCATATCAGCGACACCCACGCCCGTTCGTCTCGCTTCTTGAAAGGCAGATGACAGTGCCTTCACCTTCTCGTCGAGTGGCAATCCGATGAGATCTTTCGCGCTAATACCTATATTATTCAGGGCCTCCGTCACCTTCGTGTTTGAGACATCGCCCAAATTATCCTCGAGCTTCAGCATCGCCTTGCTGATCTGCGCCACCCCAACAGAGGCAGCCTGCTGGGCCGCGTAATCGACCCGCTGCAAAACCTCAGCGGACTCGTTCAGTTTCTGAGTCAGGTCTGCGAGATCATCCGCCCATTGCAGAGAGCTCTTCACCATCGCTCCGATCCCCGCGAGACCGATCGCGGGCAGTGCCGCCTTGATCCCTGTCGCGAGAGACTTACCGACACCACCCGTCTCGCGCTTCATATCGCGAGAGCCACGCTTCACATCACTGACTGTTTTTTTCCAGTTCTTCTGAAAATGCGAGCGCCCCAATTCTAATTCAGTTCTTAGTGCCATGTCAGGAAATCAGTTCATTAACTTTTCGTTCTCGCGCAAGGCGCGCTTAATCTTGCTATCGAGGGCGCGCTTCCTGCGCGAAAGCACGAAGAGCACCCGCTTCTCCATCCCTCCGATCCGATTAATATAGGGGACCGCGTTGACCATCGAGACCCGCAAGACATTCTCCTCACTTGTGATCCGGATCGATCCCGGAGCGCGGCCCGCGTGGCGCTTCATGAAGGCCGGAAGCGTGACACCCAACCGCATCGCCGCCGCTCCGAATCCGCCACCGAGATAACCAACCTGCTTGTGCTGCCGCTTCTCGATGCTCCTGAATTTTCGCTCATCTACATACAGTTTCGACTTTGCAAAACGATGCGATCCTCTGCCTGATTGATTCGCCTTTTTCGCATTGGCGTAGATCGAACCTACATCAGGATGCCGCTCCCGGGTCGGCACCTGGACCGGATCGATCGGACGGCCGAATACCTGAGTGATCGTTCGCATCCCCTTCAGCTGGACCGGTACAAAGAGCCGGTTGAGGTCGCGGGAAATCTTCCGCTCTCCCTGCTTCTTCGCTTTCGATACCGAGCCCTTCCCGGAAAAAGGAGGCGTCACGCGAATCAATCCTTTGAGCACGAAAGCAGACTCGTCCTCTAACACCTCCGCCAAAGACTTCCCGGCCGCGCGCGCCCATCGCTCCACCTGACGCTCATAATCCTCGTCATAAAAAGTCAGCCCGTCCGCCTCACTCATCCGCACCTCCGTCGTCTTCCAGGGCCTCGACCGAGAACTCGTCGAAATCATCCGCCGAGGTTTTTTCAAAAGCAGGCACCGTGTAATGTCCCTCCGACCGCATCGCGCTGTGATAGATTTGATTCGCTTCCCAGATCGGCAACTCCCACAACACAGTCTCGCGAGAGAATCCGGTGCGCGCTTGCACCGTCGTCACCTTATGCGCGAACCGGGTCACGCCTGCGACCTCCGAAGGCGTCTTATCCCCCTTCGATTTGCGCTTCAAAAAATCAATCTCCGTCACCGCGATCAGACCGAGAATCTGCTCTCTGATCTCCCGCCATTCCGCGAGAACCGCGACGATCTGTTCCGGCGGCATCACCTCATCAGACTCCAGCGCATCGCGCCAATCCCCACTCCATGCCAGTGCACCGACGAGGCGAACCGGAGCCGTGTGCGCCCAGACATAGGCCTGTAATTCTGCGAGCTCGTCCGCCGGGCTCAAATCCGCATCCGGGATCAGGCAGCGCAAACCCACCGTCGAGACCCACTGGTGAGACGCCAGCGAAAGAGACCTCGTCTCAATCCCGATGATCTCATTATCCGGCGGGAACCAGGATAGCTTCAACAATAAATTGCGATCCAATTCGTTCAGTATCTCACTCATCGATTCCTCCCTCTTCCATGTATTCGTGCATTGCTTTCAGAATCTTCCTGTCACCACCGATCGCTCCATAGCAATTCCGGTTTTCTTCCTCCGCCATCGCCACGATGGGGAGCGTTTCGAAAACGTCCCGCAAGCCCACGAGCCATTTCAAAAAAGCAGGATGCGCGATCACTATCCGCCTCAGCGCAGGATCCGAAAGCCACCGCTCCCGCCACTGACCGACGGTCATCGCGTCACCTTCGAAAGGACGTTTCGCCGCGTAGAAATGGTAGCGTGTCAGGCGAGTCAACTCGCTGCGCTTCGCATCGCGAAACTGCGGGAGGCGCTTTTTCCCGATGATCAGATTCTCGACCGCCGGGGTGTCACCGGTGAGGAGACGGAATCCCACCCAGCACGCCGAGGCGACCACCTCGAGACTCGCAGGAATGCGAGCCGACAAAGACGGCTCCTCAAATTCCAGCGACGCAATACCCGACTTGATCATACGGCGTCATCGCTTAGGCAGCGAGGAAGTGGCTCCCATCATTCCCCCAGCGGTTCCAGTCGCCACGTTTTTCGCCGGTCGTCAAAGTAGTGCTCATGACCTTGCCCGTGTCGCCGCCAGCAAAAGCCGCGCCCCCGGTTCCGAGAGCGACGCCTGCAGGCAGATCGCCACGGCCCGAGATCGAAAAGGTCCGCTCACGCTTCGTAGTCGCCCGCGCCGCTGGAGTTCCGTCCGATCCCATCAAGACCATATCCGATACCGACGAAGTCCGGCTCACCGATTCCGCAATCGAGTAATCAACCGAGGTAATCTTGAGATCGCCCACCGTAGGTTCATCGCCGACATCTCCCACCGTCGCGGCAGGATCACTAAACGCCGCCGATCCCGAAGTGCCGGCGGTAAATTTGCAACGCCCATTGGGCGCCTCGGAAAGATCAACCGACAGCAAAACCAAATCACCAGGCGCGACCACCTCGCCAGGCGTGATCGTCAACCCAATCGGACCGTCTCCGGAAACCGAAGTCTCAGTCACCACCGTATTCTGAGCATCGACATCCCCGACCTCATTCGTATCTGACTCAAGCAACTCGTCGAGAGTCACGGATTGGGTTTTGGAGCAATCATCAGCCTTCGATCCTTCCGGGATCGTGACTCCGTAGACCGTTGCGATGTTGGACGTGATATTGAGGTGAGCGCTCATGCGAGACCTGACCTGTCAAAGGGGGTGGTGCCCACCTCAAAAGCGCTCAAGCAATCGCCAACTCACAATGACATCCGCTCTCCCGGGAAGGGAGCGGACATCACAGGCATTGGCGTCAGTCGTGACTGAGTTGGGGATTGCTCGAGCGCTCAGAGAACAGGCCGATGATGGAGATCACTGAGGCGACTCCATATCTTGGCTGTTCTGCTTTGGGATTTCTTGCCGACGGTGAATCATTGCCGGATCACTCTTACATTCCAGAAAAGCGGCAGCGACCGAGTAGGCCCATCGAAGATCATCCTTAATTGGCCGACTAAATCGCAATCCACCTAGCGTTTCCGCCTCCGCTCTCAGTAATTCGGCAGCAGAACAAGACGAAGCAGAAGTCGCCTCATCCTTTTCGCAGCAATCGTGATCGCTGGGATCTTCGGCAAATTCTTGGCAGCAGTCTGCGCAGTAGGTCATCATGACGGCGTGCCTTGATCGCCCTGACGTTTACCCAAAAATTGAAACATCTCACCCACCACTTTAAGCGCGGAACGATTCTTTCCCGTGTCCCTATCCTCCCAGGTATCGAGTTCCAAACGCCCCTCAATATAGAGCGGATCCCCCTTCCGGGAATACTGCGCCAGAGTCTCGGCATTCTTACCCCAAAACGTGACGTTGATGAAAGTGACATCTTCCCGCTTTGTCCCCGCATCATCCTTCCAGGTTCGATTCACCGCGATACTCACCTCCGTGACCGCGGTCCCTTTGGGAGTGTATTTCAGTGCGGGATCTCGCGTGAGATTCCCGATGATCATTGTCTTGTTCAGTGCTGCCATATTTTTTAAAGACCTCGTTTCTTTACTCCGACTTTGACCGCGAACACCGGGAACACCGAAGTGCCCTCCCGACCTTCCTGCCATCCCTCTGCAAAAAATCCCGCGCCCGTCCAGGCCGCAAGGTGGTTCTCGATGTGGCCGGTTAAATCCGCGATGATCGTTTCGTGCTCCGATTCATCCCAGGCCTTTTCAGCCGCCTGCTCGAGCATGCCGTGACTCGTGGGAGTCACACCCTCAACATCCACAGGGCTGCCGACATACATCTCGACGATGCAATCCTTCAAATCAGTGATCGGGCTGGGAGCTTCCCTGACCTTGATATAAATCACGGTGCGATCCTCCGGCAGTGACCCCTCTTGAGTAGCGCTCCGCACTTCGTAGATCGTGTAACCATCCGGGAGCGGAGCGTCATCGGTCACCTCCGATGACTCTTTGAATGAGCCCGTCAGATCATCATCCGCGATCATCTTCTCGCGGACGAAATCGCGCACCGCAAATTGTAGGTCGGTTAGCATGATAGATCCTCCACGATCCGCATCGTGTGCAGAGCCTGTGACCGGGCGTCATCTAACGCGTGATGGTGGACGCCCGTCCGCTCGAACTTTATATCAGGCCGCAAACGCTTCAGCGTGCGGTAGCACCGATCATCGAAAGCGCCCCACGGAGCGGGGATGCCAGCTGCATCAAAAGCGGCCCTCAAAATTACATTATCAAAATTCGCACCATTGCCCCAGATCCCTGACTCGCGATCCCGACCGGCAAGCCAACCCTCAAATTTCATAAGCACAGTAAAAAGAGGCTTACCATCACTACGGATCTCAGCAGTGGCCTCTTCCGATTGGCCCAACCACCATTTAATCGTGTCGGCCTCAATCTTCAGATCGTAAAAGTCCTGAGCGTCAGCGATATCGATCACCTCATAAAACTCGGAGACGATATTTCGCGAATCGAACTCCACCGCGCCAATCGCTGCGACAACACAGCCGGGCTTTGTGCCCAGCGTTTCTAAATCTAACATGACCGCCATGCGAAAGGTGCCGAGTCAATCGCCCCTCACACCTTATCCGATCCCGGGGTTCGCTGCCCCGTGAGATGCCACTGCCGATTGCCCTCGTCGAAGCCATCGACCTCGACAATTTTAAAGGCCTTTCCACCCAGCAACATCATCACTCCCTGGGCGGGTGCCTCCACGAGCTGGGCCTTGCTAATCGTCGCGAGGCAGTTCTGGATTTTGATCTCACCATATTCGGTCAGCTCAAATGTCTCAGCCCGCTGGCTCACCGCCCCCTTATAGACAGAGCCGCCAATCGTGATCTCCCCCGGCTTAAATGGCACGATCGCAGAGTGATGCCGATCGCGGGCCTCCGCATTATCTCTAGCACTAGGTGTGTCCATCTTAGTTAAATAAAAAAACACCGCCCTTGCAAGCAGAGGAGCGGTGTTTCCATGGCGAGGTCAGCAGCCGTATGAAGAAAGTTAGACCTTGGATTTTACTCCGCTTCGGTGTCAAGAGCGCCGTCGAGATCAATCGGCTTTGATGCTTCGGCGTAACCCTCGATCGCCTCCTTGAGATCTCCGGACTTGGCATCACTCTCGATACCCTCAAGCTCCAGATCACCTGCGATCTGGAGTAGAGTCGGCACGTTAACTTTGTTGAGATCCCCGGGTAGGAAAGGATCGCTCTCGGCCTGATCCCGGATCTTGGCGACTACCGCAGCAGCCTTCTCAAGATCGACTACCGGCGGCGCGGCTTTTGATTTGCCTGGGCTTTTGCCGGTCGCAAAAGAGCCGGGCAAATCGTCTGCCGTGACGTCTTCAGGGTTCGCGATAAATTCCAGTCCGGAGACGACTACCTCGCCTGACTCATTGAGTAGGCTCACGGTGCCATCACCCATCGCGATCCCCTCGAAGGTTTTATCGGTCCAGCCTTTTCGGCGGTAAATAGTTTCGTTTTTCATGTCGGTTTTTCTGCTGCCTCGTAAGGGTTAGATCAATTTCGGCCCACGTTTAAACGCGGAATTCAAGCGTGGTCGATACCCCGGTATTATCTCCGCCGGACGCGAGGACAGTCGACACGAGCCGCACATAGCGACGCGTGTCCGGTGGGAAGAAAAAGCGAAACTCTTTTGCGGCCGCTCCGTCACCACTGGCACCGGTGACGGTAGCACCCGAAAGTTCGAGGACGTCAGCAAAAGTAGAATCGTCGGCCGAATCCTGCAGCTTGTGGATCACGGTCTTGTCCTCAACCAACGCGGGGAGGGCAGGGATTTTCACATGGATCGTGAGACGCTCGCCGAGGTGACCGACTCGGTCAGCCCCCAGGTCGACGGAATCAAAGTTGGCGGATGCACCCGCAGCAGGCAAGGCCTTCGTGCGGCTCATGGTGGAATCTACAACGCTCATAATTTTTTTCTTGGAGAATTAAACAGGGTTAAGTCAGGCAGTAAATGGGGTTACGTTAGGGACTAAGCTTCGATTACGTCCGTATCGACGATGACGTCGGGGCTCACGTAAACGATAGGAGTATTGAGGCGACCCCAAGTCATCGGTGGATCCGGATACTGGTTGGCTTGCTGCGCCGCAGCATCACCACCACCCATGTTGAAATGGGTCGCTACTGGTGCCCGTGACGCAGCGAGTTGCTCACCGCTACGCTCGGACATTGCGTAGAGGCTTGGCGATTTGCCAGTCCCGAACATGCGACTGACTTTCGTCATGTGGAGATCGGAGAGGGACTTGCCAGCCTCCGCAGTCAGGTTCGTGATACGGCGGATACCGTATTGAGTCGGGAGGAGCTGACCCTCGACCAGTTCATTCGAGCCGGTGCAGGTCATGCCAACATAACCGCGCATTTGAGCGGCCTTGTGAAGCGAGAGCTTGGTCGGCTCGGAAGCCTTGGGGGCGAGGAATTGCTCGGTAGGCTCATCGATCTGAAGGAACTCGGCGGAGCTTGCCCCGTTACCAATGATGCCCTGGCATTCTTTTTCCCCGAAGCGAAATGCGTAGACCGAGCTACCGGTGTCGGAGGTCGTTCCCCCTGCGTTGAGGACGGCGCGAGCATACTTATACTTCGCGCCATTCTCCGCCATCGTGATCACGTTTGCCGATTGGAACGGGGTAAGATCTTTCGCACCGGGAAAACCATTGGCGTCATTCACCAACCCGAGAATCATTTGCTTCTCAAGGTTGAAAATTGATTCTTTGAATTTTTCCTCGGTCTGGATGTCGAACCATTCCCACCTCAGGAGACTGTTCTCCTGGTTCCAAAGATTCTCGGAATCGACTTCCGTTTTCACGAGGCCGCCGAGGCGGTAGCAATCAAATTTGCGAAGCTCGAACGCTGCTTCGGAGCTTTCGAATCCCTCACCGAGCGGCACGAAACCGGCAGGGTCCGGACGTCGGACCAGCGCTAGCGAAAGAAAAGAAAGACCATTTACGGTGCGAAAATCGAAGGCAGAGAACAAAGGATTCTCGTCGACGACGGTGGACAGGAGCCCAGCGGAAAACTGGGTCTGGCGAACTTGGGCGATCTGTAGTGCGTTTGGCATGGGAAAAAATCAGCTAAGATGTGCGAGCGGTTAATCTGAGGGAGGAGGCGTGTTAAACAGTTGGCTTGGCGTGCATCGCTTTTCGCCCCGCAGAAATAAGAGCACGAGGCTCAACCCCCGCGTAATTAACAGGACCGGCGGAGTCACCGCCAGCAGCGGCGGAGGCAACGCCGGTGACGGGAGGCGTATTACCCCAGGCAGTCGGGTTCACCCCGGCTGCGGCAAGATTTTGCTGATTCTCCTGATTAGCTTTCAGGGTCGCGACCTCGGCAGAGATCGGAGCGATGAGAGCCGCGATTGCTTCCATCGTGACCGGCACCGGGGCTGGCGGGGCGACAGGAGCAACAGACGCAACGGGAGCAACGGGAGCAGCGGGAACAACGGGAGCAACAGATGCAACCGGCGCAGCGGGAGCAATAGATGCAACCGGCGTTGGTGTTGGTGCGGACGGGGCGGCGGGGGCGGGGGCGATAGGGTCGGACATAATTAAATTTGTTGGGTTTTGCGAGACACTGGTTTTACCTTCAGCGTCCCCCGAAGTGTCAAATAGATCGCGCACCGCATGGGGCGCCCTCGCAAAATTAATCATCTCCGAAACAGATCTGACATTTGTGATCGAACCTGCAAAAGCGGCGATCTCGACGGGGGCGCTGCTCTTATCAGCGAGCCCCAGCTCAACCGCTTCATCCCCAGTCAGCCACGTCTCATCATCCATCATCCTGAGAATCTTAACGAGCAGCGCAGCCCGGTCAGGTTCATCGCTCGCGTCCTCGATTCGCGAGACATACATATTAGCGATATCGCGGCTGAACTTGCGAAGCATCTCGGCCGACTTAATCATATCACGATGATCACCGGACACGTGACCCGCCGCGTTATGAATCATTAAATACGAATTACTTGGCACCTCAATCGTGTCCGCCGCCATCAAAATGACCGTGGCAGCCGATGCCGCGAGCCCATCAACATGAGCCTCGATTCGGGCAGGGTGCCTCACCAGAATATCATGAATCGCGAGCGCATCCCAAACATAACCACCAAGCGAATAAATATTGAGATCAATCGCACTGACATCACCCAACTCCTTCAACTCTTTCTCAAGCTCCAAAACAGTGCCGGCTGCTTCCATCCCCCACTCCCGATACTCTTGTGATAGCCCGATAGTGCCTCTGATGTCGAGCGAAGCGCGCCGCTCACCATTCATTTTCAAAGAATACCAACTAGAAATAGGGATGATGTCTGCAGCCATGAACTGCACCAAAGTGTCAACCGCCCAAAACCACATCCGTACCGACATCGGGGCTGCAACCCTTATACCACCGTTGGAATCCGTCTGATTTGTTGCGCCGGCGCAACAAATCACGGCTCCCGGATCAATCCCCGCTCAACTAACATGCTCACGACCGAGGCCGCTACAGCATCCGCATTAGGCCCCCCGCCACCGTGAGGGGCAGAAATCCCCTGCTTCGCGAACTCACTCCCAAAGTAGTATTGGTGAGGCACCTCCGTATCATCGCAATATTTAATCAGCTCCTGAATCTCATCGATCGCCGCGAAGCACTCAGCCATCCCGCCATTGCCCGTCATCTGATTCCATTTCGATCTCCGGCCAATCCCCGACTTGATCATCTCGATGTAAAGCTTCCCGTCTCGGCCCTTATCAATCGTCATGCTGCCGGGGCCTTGCCACTGCACCGCACGCCAATTCGATCCCGCCCTGGGCGCCCGCAAAATCGGCCCCTGGATTCTGCCATTCGGCATCATCGTCGGAGTCATCGCGTCCTGGATAATCCCCTCCCAAACTGGCTGGCAAAAATCCCCCACCATCATATCGGCGACGTCCGTGAAAAACCAATCAGCCTGCTGCATGATCATGCGGGCATAGGGTCCAGCCATTCCTGACACGCCCCAAATAAACTGCCATGGCACCCCGAATCCCGTCGCAATGTCAGTGATCAAATACTGGATAAAATCCGTCGTCGAAGTCGTGTCCCGGTCGTTTTTGAAAAACTGGAATTCCTGATCCTTCTCCAACGGGAGGATCGCTCCACCCACCCCGTAAAAATCAATAACACGCTGCTCAAGTTTCTCGACCTGACTCGCCTTCTCTTCCGCCGTTGGCTCCGGCGCATCAGGATCGACAACCTCATCGACGTCATCGTCATGACGAGCCATCATGCCCGCGAGAGCATCCGGCATGTCACCGCTTCGCGTTTTGATCGCCGCAGCGAAATAGCTATTGAGCGTTTTCGCCGCCATCTCAAGCGTGTTCAGATCGAGGATCTTCGCCGCAGACTTATCGCCGTGATACAACCACGACATCGGACGGTTCCCGAGAATCCTGTCAGCGCGACCAATATGGTAAAAGCTCGCAGCCGGGTAATCGAAAAAGCCCCGGGAGCGGCCCGCTGCCCCAAGCTTATTATTTTTCAGGATCCGGAAGGCAACCTTGGCGCCCTCGGGACCGCGCATCAGCCCATCCTCCCATTCTCCCCGCCCATCAAAAATCGATTCACCCGCGCAGCTGCCAATCGCGTGCATCGGAAAAAGCTGCAAGCGTGGATCCCCATTCGGGCCGCGCGTCGGGGCTGCCCCCGCATCGCCGTCGCAAATCACATCTGGCAAGACCAGCTTTTGCATCTGTTTGAAAGTCAGCCCCTCGCGAACGTCGAAAGTTTTCGAAGTCGAGACCGCCTCGAAAATGTCATTCGCCATATCGGCCCACTCCTTATCCCGGCACATCGAAGTCGGCTGCAATCCGCTACCCAGGGAAAAGCGCGCAGTGTTTTCGAAAAGCGCCTTGATGATGCCGAGCTCTGCCCTCAACTTCCGCGCGACCTGCGCAGCCTCTCGCCGCTCCAACGGCTTCGCATTATTCGAGCTACTCAGCGGCGTGTGAGTCGTGGGGGCCCGGTAGCCGCTCACCGATTTTCCAAAAAGCCCGCCCTGGGCAACCGGCCCGCGATTGGGTGCAGCCTGTGGCTCAGGTGAAGATCCCGCCTTCGGTGAGATCGTTACGTAATTGGATGCCCAGCTTTTCGCGGCAGCCGGAATGAGATCGCTCAGCGCCATAGTGTCAGTCAGAAATATTATTAAATCGCGGGATCACGACACCACCGCGCAATCGCATCGCCTTGGGATTTTTCGTCAGGATCGCAATCGCAGAAGCCAGCGCCTCGGCCCGCTCTTCCGAAGCAATCGTGCGCTTACTGCTTTGGGATTCGCCGCCAAACGCAGTACTACCAACCTCCCAATCGCCCGCCGCAACCGCCGCGTCACGATCAGCGAGCTGCTCGTCGAGCCAAGCAATCCGGGCATCATTGTCCTCGGGATGCGCGCGGCGCGCCTGCCTCAAATATGTGTTGACCAAATTACGGGATGCCATTGGCGGCGGCGCTCTGTCAATCAGCCAGCCTTGCCACCTGACACTCGGGTCGGAGAGGCCACCCAACTCGCTATGACAATATTTTTCACGGCATCCCCATAGTGATCGCTTTTGACCTTTTTCCACTTGGCGTGCACACCCTTATCGAGCCGTTTCTGTCCTGACAAACCGAAAATTAAATCTGCCGTCGTGTTAGACGGAAGAAAGAGACCGGGCGATTTCTTCCTCTTGATACGGTTTTCGTAAAGGTCATCCTTCGCGGTTTTGTCTACGAAAACATAAAGCTCGATCCCTGGATAATTATCCAGGGCACTGCGGTGCCAGCCGCCCGTATTGGCATCCGATCCTTTCGTCGGTAGGAAAAATCGCGAACGCTGACAGGCCTTGTAAATCTCAATCGTGTTCGCTCCCGAATCGAGGAAACCAAAAACAGGCGTGAGACCCTTCTTCGAATTCTCGGCACGTCGATATCTCCATTTGCTTTTTTCGCGAATCAATGCCTCGAGCCCATCCACCGTCCCCCAATCGACCACCCAAATATTTTCCTCTCTATCAATCAGCGCAACCACCCAGTGAGTTTCCTTTTCTCCCCAGTCAGCTCCCACTACCAGCTTGCCCGGGACCCGTGGCACCTGCCCCCTTTGGTAGGCAATGTCACTATTTTTGGCAACCACACAATCCCAGATATCCTCATCCTTAACATTCACATCGATGTCTTCCCAGGGCAGCGCATATTCATGGTTGTAAAGCACCTGTAAGCCCGTGTTGAAAAGGTCACCGCGATCTAGGAAAGCCCAGGACAAATCAGCAAAGGTTCGCGAAGGCTTGTAAAAAGACGGCACTCGAAATGAGCGATCGGCCATCGAAGCCTTTTCATTAAG
>Ga0222688_1000095_pt1 | contig 26023 bp, 57 predicted proteins | sample AntAcemetage1165_FD_181151 | JGI IMG/M metagenome (GOLD analysis project Ga0222688, IMG submission 181151) | Saline water microbial communities from Ace Lake, Antarctica - #1165 | ecosystem: Environmental > Aquatic > Non-marine Saline and Alkaline > Saline | place: Antarctica: Ace Lake... | reverse complement strand
GTATACTAGATACACAAACTTAAAAGGAGAAGTAATGGTAACTATTTATACTAAGAATAATTGCGTCCAGTGTGATGCAACGAAAAGAATGATGGATAAATTGGGGGTAGCGTATGACACCGTCAACATGACTACTAACCCAGAAGAACTAGACAAAGTAATGGCCCTAGGGTTTAGAGCAGCACCCGTAGTCATTACTGATAGTGACGGATCTTGGTCTGGGTTTAACCCCTCAAAGATTGAGGCTCTAGCCTCCTAGCTCCACCCACGTAATCTTCTTAATGCTATAATGAAGTATGACTTATTTTAGATGGTTTCTAAAAGAGTCTATCAAGCATTGGAGAATACATGATTGTTTTTAATAGTTTAATTGAAGTATTTGGCAGAATGAGTGCCCGCAGGGGAAAAGCTAGGGACGCCTCCGAAGCCGCTATAGCGGCAGGCCCTTCCTGGCGTTATCGCCGTAGACTAATTCATTGGGGATTCTTTCTAGCTGTCACGATGATCGTCGTTGGCATGTCTGGGATCTTCTTCCCCAACCAAATTGCCGTAGAGCTGATTATCGGCGGGGTAACGTTACTAGCCATTATCCTAACCGCATACACAGCATCAGCTACCTATGAAGATGTTCGCATCTGGAAGCCCCAGGAACAAGAACTTGACAACGGCAACGCTGATGGGGTATAATTAGAGAGTCATATAGAAAGGACATATATATGTTAATGACTAAAACATTCTGGAAGCAAGCTGGAGAGAAAGCAGCAATTGCTGCGGCAGCAGCCGCACTGGCGATGCTGACAGCGGGAACCGTTGATGCTCTTGCTACTGACTGGGTACATGTAGGTAGCATTGCGCTCGGCGCGGGGATCTTCTCTGTACTAGCATCCATCACCATCCCTACCCCAGAAGTACGGACAATTCGTAAAGAGGCTGTCCGTCTTGCGGCAGTGGCGGCAGTGTCCCCTAAGAAGGCGCCTGCCGAGGTTAGAGCCAAGAAGTAGAATGCCTGTCTATCAGTACACTTGTGCTGATTGCAAGATAGGATCAGAGTTGATCAGGGGTATTAGAGATAGTACCCCTGATCTTTTCTGTAAAACTTGTAATTCTGCATTAATCAGGGTATACTCTAGTATAGGAGTTATATTTAATGGGAGTGGCTTTTACCAAAACGACAATAGAAAGGCATGACCATGGATACAGTAGTCAAAGAAGAACAAGTGGCGGAACGATCTCTAGGCCACAACGATAGGTGCGATTCCTGCGGGGGACAAGCTTATGTAGTTATTTCAGGTTCAACAGGAGAGTTATCCTTTTGCGCCCATCATTACACAAAGATAATGAATACCGCTACTGGAACCGAAGCTATGCAAAAGTTTGCATTCAACACCATTGACGAAAGAGAAGCACTCATCAAAAGAGAAAGTGCTAACCTCTAGGTCGCTATGGAATATGTCGTAGGAGCCCTATTGACTTTGGTTGCCGTTGCGGTAGCTAACAAACTAATTAACAAAGAACTACGAAGAAACAAGAGAACAGTTATAAGATATAGCCAAAGTTATATCTACAGCTTTATTGCACCAATGATGTTTGGATTAGATTCTGACATTAAAGAGAAAAAAACACAGTCCAGGAACTATCAAGCAGAGGCCTACACCAGGATAGTTATGGTAGAAGGAGAAGCCTTCTGGATTAAGAACAACAGCGTCTACGTAGCCAGAGTAATAAATGGAGACGTGGACAAAGAATCGGCTAAGCAGGTTGACACCATGTCAATGACTGATTTAGAATTAAAGAAAATGATGACTATCGTAGAGACCCTAAGGGAGGGAACAAGTAATGATAATGGCAATTCAGGGAAGTCGTAACGCAGATGACTACAACGTTTTCCTGCGTGCTATGCGCTACGCCCTCGGGAAGATGGCTAAGGACGACGAGTTCTTCTACGTCTACTCGGCAGGGCCAGCAAAGATCAATTCAATGGCCACAGAGTTCTTGAACGTATCGGAAAGAACACTAAAGACTATGGGCATCAAGGCTCAGCTTAGAAGGGTTACTCCTGGCTGGATTAAAGATAACATAGATTCCATTGATTACATTGCGTTTCTTAGCAAGCCTGAGGAGCCTCTGTCGGATCTTGTAGCGTTTGCCGAGTCAAAGAACGCTGAGATTTCGGTCTATAGATTCTAATGATACTAAGCAACAACCAAAAAGCCTACTTGTCCATAGCTAGATATTTGGCTAGGAAGTCAAGGGCAAACAAAAGACACGGAGCGGTTCTAGTAAAGGCTGGAAGCGTCGTGGGAACGGGGTATAACAAAGATATAAACCACCCCCTATTCATTTCTCCAGAGCACATAAAGTCTCACAGCTCAAGGCACGCTGAGACTGAGGCTATTAGAGAAGCGAGAGGGAACGCGGAAGGCTCAGTACTGTATGTTGCAAGAGTCAACAATCAGGGGATTGATAGAAATAGCAAACCTTGCGGATCATGCCAGGAAGCTATTCTAAAATCCAAAATCAAAAGAGTAATATACACAAAGGATAAAGCAAATGTTTATTTCATCGCTTGAAGACATGGAGAAGATTGTCTCCGAACGCAGATATCTACACTGGGATGGCTGGGTAGTTGTCCAGACATTCCCCTCCGACAAGGCCCGAACTTCAAAGTTTGGACTACTTCGTAATGGACGCTGGTGCATCCAAAAGAGGTTTGTCCCAGGAAAACAGGGGTGGAACATTTCAGAAAAGATCCTTATAGTTAAAAAGGAGCAGCGTGAATCGAAATGAATGGAAAGATGAAGCCGCGTGCCTAGGGTATGACACAAATTTTTTCTTTGAAAAGTATGAGGATAATGAGAAGTTTAGGCCCGCGATAGATAAGATCTGTGGAGCTTGTCCAGTTGCAAGAATGTGTTTTGCAGTTGGCGTCTCTCAAAAAGAGTGGGGCGTCTGGGGAGGGGTATACCTAGAGAACGGAAAGATTTCTAGGGAGTACAACCGACATAAGAGCAAGGACGACTGGGCCGCTACTTGGAAGAATCTAACTACAGATGAGGACAATAAGGAGTAACAGATGTACACAGCAGATATGGCCAAGGCCTTTAGATCTATACGGGCACCAAAAGATTTCTCCGTAGAGATTATAGAACACGAACACTTCCTAACAGTAAGAGCAAACGAAAAAGAGTTTGTTAGATTATTTGATGAAGGAAAGCGTCAAGCAATAGAGTATTTAGTCAGAGTAAAGAAAGCCTTAGAAGAGAATGGAGCTATTGTGCTCCTAGTCAGGGATGGTATTTAATTATGATTTGGAACATTATAGAGCTGGCTTTCTTTATTATAGAGCTGGCTGTCTTTATTCTGGGGCTGACATTTCTTGTTGCCTTATCAGTGGGTAACGTTTATCTTATAGGTCAAAACAAGAACCTCAAGGCTAGCCTGACTCAGGAGGCTATTGATAGGATTATCTTAATGAACAAAATCAAAGAGCTCGTAGCCCTTGAGGATGAAGCCTCAGTCGAAAAGACCGATGGGTTTCTAAAGTTTGTTTCTGATTCTAGAGACGCGGCCTTTGTCTACATTGAGGACGTACAGGCAGCCATTGCTGAGTTCCATCACACAATGAGCCCCACCGTGGAGCACTACAAAAAGACTGGAAAGAGTATAGAGCGTAAGCCCTCTGAGCTGGTGAGAGAGATCACAGAGGCCTACGACAAGCTTATGGAATCTATGCCAAACATTGACAAAGTATAGAGAAATGGTGTATACTGGAATTGCCTCGTACAGGACCTTAGGAATTGGAATAGTTACCTTTGTTAAGACCAGGGCCTTCGTGCTTTGAATTTCCTGTGCGGGGCTTTTAGTGTATAATGTAGGTATATGAATAAAATATGCCTCGTTGCCAATAATCCCAGGGTATGCAACATTCCCGACAAATACGACTACTACGTACATTTCAATTGGGCCAACAACTTCGCCCTTACCCCTAGCAAGAAGAACATCATGGCCATGAGGTACAATGATATAGCCGAGGGTCTGGGTAGAATGAAGTGGCACCACTACTGCAACTATGCAAACAAAACAATTGCTATAGGGATTCCCTCGCTGATTCGTAAGATAGATACAAAGGTAGAGATTATTGATACCACAAAGTCTCCACACCCTCCAGGAGTAGACGCCAATCCCACATCAGGCTTTGCCGCAATTCACTACTTCCTAGGTAAGAAGTATGACGTAACGATCTGTGGATTCGATATTGAAAAGGCGATCTATTACGGAAAATCTAGACACCCCCTGGACTGGGAGAAAGACCAGATCTCAAAGATGGTTGCTGACAAGAGGATCAAGTCTATCTAGCTTCTGACACAGGGCTCAGAGCCTCCACAGCAGAGGGGTACAGCTGCCGATACAGACTAGGGGTGTACATATGTACCCCCTTTTTGTTTGCTCTGTTAATTTATATAATAACTAATAAATCGGGTATAGCAAAATAGCAATATACGAAGGGTATGGTAAAATAGCAATATGGATAACGTAATCATTCTACTAACATGGCAAAGGCCAAAGAATTTAGTGTCAACCCTAAAGCAGTTGTCTAGACAAGATTACAAAAACTTCGACATACACATTAGTAATGGCCACAGCGCCCACAAGAGGTATATAGAAGACACAGCAAAATCCTTCGTGGATCGAGGGCTTCTCAACATAGAGGTTAGCCATGACGGAAACGAATTTTCGTGCTTTAGAAGATTCTTCATAGCTCGAAGCTATGCCGAGAAGGGGTACAAAAGAGTTTTCTTTATTGATGATGATATAACTATTCCAAGAAACTATGTGCAGCTTTTCATGGACAGCTACGAGCCAGAAACTTATCAGTCGGCCTATACTTGGATATTCCAGAACCAAGGCTCTGACTACTATAAGCAGAGGGTCAGAGTTTATTCTAACCAATACGATATCAAGTATGGCGGAGCTGGGGTGTCTATGGTTGATGCGTCGGTTTTTCTTCACCCAGGACTGATGAGTCCGCCAGAGCAGGCCTACGGTATAGATGATCTGTGGATCTCTTATTATTGTGACCATGTGTTGAGCTGGAAGATTAAGCATGTGCATGTCCCAGATCTAGCTATTGGTGGAGGAGACTCCGTAGCATTGTACCGATCGATAAAGCTCAATCAAAAAGAGAACAAGGCTACGTTCCTAAGACAGCTTGTGGAGCGTGGTTGGAAGGTCTAGCTTACAAGAAGACCATGCGTGAAGTTTTGGTTTCTCTGGAGGGCAGGATAAAGCTTGTGTGGGGCAGATACTTTCCTTCCTGAGCAAACAAAGGATCAGAGGATCCGTATACGTTCCAGTACTTCATAGTCTCGGCTCGTCCTTTGTCTTGGTTGTTTCCTATGCTAGCGTAAAACTTTGTAGATTTAAGAATAAACTCTGCATAATCTTTGTTTAAATAAAGTATAGCATGAGCAGATAGCATGTTGAACAGCCTAAAGGTCTTATCATCAAACCTCTCGGCAGAGATTCTTTGAGTCCCCATACCCGACTTGAGTCCCCATCGAGATATTCCTAGATAGTAGGCATCAGCGCCCTCAGGGACAAAGATCTCGTTCTTAAAGTTTTTGGCAACAACATCATCTTCTAAAATAATAAAAGGGAATCCTCTAGGAATTGCTGTCTCTAGGGCCGACTGATGAGCTAGGGCTACCCCAGTTTTGCGGACCGAGTTTACAACACCAGGGACTCTTGTCACATTCTTGAACCCCAAGCCAGAAAGGAGAAGCCTGACGGCCTCTCCCTTCTCGACTTCGTCTTCTAGGTTAATGTAAAAGACTGGGACGTCTGTAAGGATCATACCTTAACGGCTTTGGCAAACACAACTCTGCTGATAGTCTCAACCGACAGAATGATAGCCAATGGTGCAGAAATGCTTAGGATTACTCCAGCGTACATGCGTGGTTCGTCCCAGGCCCAGCCCCAGAAATCCAGGGTATGGAAAGCGTTAGCCAAAACAGCTGTACCACCAAAGAAGATCATTCCTCCAAGTACACCACGAACCTTTTCTTTATTCCCAAACTGATCAACACGAGAAGACAAAACTAGGTACGAAACCAAGAACAATAGGTACAGCCACTCAACAACGAAGAAGAGTAGTGTTGATTTCCAGGCCTGGTCTAGGCCAATAAATAAGGCGACAGAAGTAATTCCATTAAAGGAAATGATCGCCGCGGCTATGAAGGCAATTCCCATTCCACTCAGCCAGCTCCAAAGAACAATTCTTTGGTCAATTTGAAGCTTGGGAGCTCTCTTCGCCTCCTGTTGGCGATAGTTTCTAACCTTTCTTCGTTCCTCAGCTGCCACGACTGCCTTCTTAGAGTCTCTGACTGGCTTCTTTTTAACTGGTATTTCCATTACGGCCTCAAGCTTTCTTTTTTCTGGTGGGTATATCTCGAACATGATTGTCCTCGTTCCTAAACTAATGACACACTAAGATCCCTGTGCTCTTAGCCAGGTCCTGTATCTATGACAGTTAGCACAAACAACTTCGCATTTTTTGATCTCGTCCTTAATAGTCTTAAGGCTTACAGAAGAGTTTGCGTATCGGGCTAGGCTGTGCTTTTTCTTGCCATCAACGTGATCGAAGTCCATTTGGCTGTAGTGGTAAATAACCCCACAGTCTGTACAAGGACTCTTCTCCTTCTCAGTGCGTATATAATCTTTATTTCGGTCTCTCGACTCGCGCTTCCTTGCTGATTCTGTTGCAGAGTTTGACAATTGAGTTATCCTTTGTGTCTAGTCCAGCTTAGCTAACAGCCACAATAACTATTATACATGATTGTTTCTAATCATGTGTATCAATTGCCAAATTTCCATGAACCTCATGGGAGGGCCATTCTCAACATCTTTAAAAATGCTGAGGACTCGATTCCTTTCTGCTATCATTCCAGACTTGTATGCAGTAATCTCTTGTTCAGCAACCTGGAGGGGACCTCTCCAACCATCGAGACGGGCCTTAGCTAGAAATTCTTGGTAACTGGAGTTCTCCTTAGGCAACAGAATCTTCCCGAACATTGCTTGCAGAAACAAGATAGTCGTGCCAAGCAATCCATGCGTAGATGGCTGTTTTGGCATACTTAACACTATCTTCCTCGCTGGTCTCAAAAGACCAGCCTCCTGCGCGGTAGATTTGATTAATAAATCCATCCTCTAATTTCCATTCAGAAACAAACTCAACATCTGGGACAAGGGTGTGGTCATACTCAAATGACCCTCCTGATTTTACAATTTTCAAAATTTTCTTCTCTCTGTCTTGGTAGTGACACGTTTGGTGTCTATACAAATTATCTCACAGATAAGTTGCTATGTCAATTGTGGATCTACCCTTGACAAACCCAGAGCTGTACCCTATACTAGAGAGAAGACACAAACATGGAAGAGAGACCGATGTATAGATTTAAAGGAATGAGGCTTACGGTTGAAATTACCGAAGAGGAAATGTCCTCGAAGCTGTATGGCTATTACGGTGGTGAAAACAATGAAGGATATTTCTGTGGAAGAGAGAGTCTTCCTGGTTGGAGAAAGATTATTCTTGATCTTCACGACAAGCTAGTAGAGGAGTCTCCCGACTATTATATCATTCAGATTAAAGAAAAGTTTGGAGGTCTGAGGTACTACGTTGGAGGTACGACCTATGCGGGTTACGACATGATTGATGAAGCCGAGAGACTTTCCTATGTTACCTGTGAAACATGCGGTAGACCAGGAGAACCCACAAGCAAGGGATGGATTAGGACCCTTTGTGTTTATGACCGCTTTATTGCTGACCTAAACATGTTTCTATATAACATGACTACTCACCCTATACACAACATAAAAAGATCCCTTAGAGCAAGGAAGAGAAGGCTAGCAAAATGACCATAGAGATTGTCGTAGCGTTCCATGCACCCTTGACCAATAGTCAGAAGAAGAGTGTCGAAAACTTTTTGGGACAATCTGGCCACTTTTGGGGGGGCTCTCACGAGACAGGCAGAATGGGGTGGAGAACTAACCAGGTGTACTACCCTGGTGGAAGATTCTTTGGATTAAGTAATTGGGATGGTTGGTGCCTGTCAGGAGACTTTGACTGGATGGTCAAGGTCTGGGCCGCTTTTGCCCTAGTCATTGGGGCAGACAAGGTTTATATGCTAGCGGACTATGACAATATCCTGCCTGGTGACGAGCCTGTAACCATGACAGATTTCGCCCTATGGGCCGCACGCTGGCGTTTGCAAGGCTCAGCCCCAACGAAGCTTGAAGATAGATTAAGGAAAGGTGTAAACTAGAAGCATGAGACTTTACAAAAGGAGAGAATGGCAAATGATTATTAAAGACTACAACTCAAAGACTAAGGAGTCTCATATGCTTATAAGTATAAGGCGCCCAAGCCAGGCCACCGTTGGCCGGTTTCTGATTCTCGCCTCGTTGCTTATATCTGTAGGAGTGTTGATCCAGTCCTGATGAGCTATAGAACCTTGGCAGAGCTTTCCGACTTAGCTGAATATTATCACGGTATGCCCGAGGGCGACCTTTTGCTAGTAGCCATAAGCATTATTCAGGCAGAACTGCCTTGCCCCGAAGGGCTGGAGCGTGGTCTACATATGCTGATAATGGGATACCAAGAGAGAATAGATGTTTTAGAGGAAGCTGTCGCCACTCTTGATGAATTAACTAGAAGGGCTCCTACACACGGCCCCGAGACAAAAGAGGTTGTCAACGAGAGAAAGACCAACCGAATCTTTAGTGGCCTTCTCCGCGACCCCCGCATGGATTAATCGGGGTATTGACAATCAGCTCCAATAGGAGTATCCTTAGTATATAACCAAAACAATGTAAGAGAGAGAAAATGATTAGCTACGAAGAGCGCAATTATATGCAGTCAGTAGAAGAACTTAGAGACTCGTCCAAGGCCTACTATGATGCCTACGTGACCCTGGTTGTCCTAAAGACAAGCGGTGGTACCACGGATGAATGGGCCGAGGCTAAGGAAATTTGGGATGAGGCCGAAGAAAGGTACATCGATATTATCCAAGAGGCGTTTGAGACTGTCTCTGGCGGATTCGGACAGCCACAATGGTAGAGGGAGACTTTGATCTTTCTATTATCTGGGACGATGTGTACGTCTCCCCCGTCAGGGGTAAGAGGCTAAACATAGATCCTTCTGATGGAAGTCTCGTATTGTCTATCAGTGAAGCCAGAGATCTACAGAGAGCTCTTCACGAGATTTTGCCTCTGGATAATGCTCAGTTTTTAGAGCAGGGTCCTATGACTTTTCACAGCGATTGGAAGTTACCCATGAAACATCACGAAACCGACAAGACCTGGCCTTTAAGGACGGCTCTGATGGATGCAACAGAAAACATGGAGTTTGCCGAAGACCGTTACGAACAGGAAGTAAGTGACTACGAACGGGCCCACAGCGGCGAGAGACCAAAGGCCTCACGCCCCCCAGCCACAGCCCTATGGGGTAGAGAAGATATTAATAGTATGTGGTCTGATAATTTTGGCGGGGAAAGCGCAGAGACCCAGCCCTACGCTGATGCCTTAGATGAGGCAGCCAAGCACTTAGATTCTATGGAATCAGTATGGAACCAGGCGTGGAAAAACTACGACCAAGCACACAGAGAGATAAAGAAATGAGTGAAAAGAAGATAATGGAAAAGGCTGATAAGGGTTACAGTCAATGGAGTGAATATCATGGATAATAGTATAATCAGAAGAGACCTAGCCTCTTTAGTAGACTTTATATTAAACCTAAAAGAAAAGATGCGGCTTGAGCTAGCCCAGGCATCGAGTGACGACGCTACCAAGCATGGCGCCGCTATGTCTAATACATACTTTGGTCTTACTAATGCTCTTGATTCAATAACAGAGACTATGATCTGGAAAGACGATGAAGAGGAAGACTAAATATTGGTCCTTGACATTTAGCCCCTAGGGGTATATAATAGTAATATACAAACAATCTTAGAGAGAGGTTTAACATGCATTCTGGAGACATTGAAAACCTAAGAGCGTACCTTGAACAGGTAAACCACGAATATGACGAAGCCACGTATGAGTCCGACAAGTTGTGGGAAAAAAGAGAAAGCCTATTGGCCAGGTACAACAAAGCCGTTAAACAATTTAATGAAGTTGGGGAAACCGCAGGTCCTCATTCATACAGGAAGCTTCCGGTGGTCATTCAGGCTATGCAGTTTGTGGCAACTGACCACGCTCCTGATGCTGTCGCTATCTGGTGTGGAGGAACCTTGCAGCTTGCTTCTGGTGAGCAGCCACACTTACTTATTGACACCTTAGAAGGTACAATGATGGCCAATGTGAATGACTACATTATCCAGGGTGTTTCTGGAGAGTTTTACCCATGCAAGCCTGATATCTTTTTAAAGACCTACGAACGGATGCTATGATGACAAAAAAGTATTTAGTTAAGCACATAGAGACAACAGAGTATTACGTAAAAGCTGAGTCGATGGATGAGGCTTACGAGATTATTCATGCTAACGAACTGGACGACCGAGTAAAGATGGGAAAGTCTGGAGTTCAGATCCTTGCCTCTCTAGCAGTCACTCGGGGTAAGCGCATGGCAACTCCTCTAGACAGAGGAGTCTGGACCAATGAATAATACAGAAATGAATAAGAACTAATGCCTATTCACGTTGACATAAGGATTAATGAGCGCTTGCTCAACACCCTCCACATCGGAAGGCTCTCTGGTGGCACTCGTCCAGACGCTGTGAACTCATACGCGGTGCTGGAGGGCAGTGAGCCTCAAAGCAATGCCGAGTGGATGGCAGGGGCTAAGTTTGAACACCGCTTTGGTGACGGAGCCGAGATATGTGTTATGAAAGCTATCGAAGCGATAAGGAGAAACAATGAGTGACTTTGGACTGCTCCCGATTGAGGCTATACGCGATGCCGTAGAAGCTTATGGGCTTGACCCTAGAGACTTTGATGATTGGGTCTATTCTTACTCAGAAGGTTACAAAGAAGGATACGAAGAAGGTTACGACGAAGCTAAGGAAGAGTATGATGTTTAAAAAGAATAAGAACAAGGAAGACCTGGGGGAATATACCGAGCAGGACATTAAGAATGCACAAAAGATTTATTATGCCGCCCGCACGGCGACTGACGATGTTTATTCTAGAGGACGTGATGAGCAGGATGCTGCTAGAGCTATTCAAGACCAGGCAAAAGATGAGCTAGACGAAATCTCTTATCAGGTTAGGCTCAACAAGCATGATGTTACCTTCGAGCAGGATGCAATTAAAAGAAGAGCATCGGAACTAAAAATTTTGCAAAGGATGAAAGAAAGAGTCGGCCAAGAAATCAGGCAAATGGGAGACAACCAGCATCGCCGAAGAAGTGAAGCGTGGGGAAGATCCTACGCTTTGACAAGTGCCATCTTGGCATTAAGAGAGGCTGATAATGTTTAACTACCCAAACATCTATGAAAAAGGTACACCATGACTGAAACTGAACCTACGATTTGGAGTTTGGGAGATGATTCCGACTGCGAGTCTTGTGGCTGGAGCTGGAATGAGCTAGAGTTCAACATAGAGGACGAGGACAACAAGTGGAATGCCCTGGCCCGCGTCGGCTGTTACGGTGTGGAGCAGATAGACCGATACAGCACCGAAAAAAACAGAGCTGACTTTTATCAGTTCTTAAACACATTTCCTGGCTGGGGAGAAACCGAAATGGCAGAGTTGCTTAGGTTAATTTCCGAAGCTGAAACAAAAGAAGGAACACGATGAGTGATAAAACTTCTATTGCTGAGTGTCGCGCTTGGAATGCTTGGCTCAAAGCAGATAGGGAAGCAAAAATAGCGTGGAGTTTGTATCTTGTTGCGTTGGCAAACGATGGGACGGAGGAGGAAGAATGAGCCCTGTGAGACGTTGGTTAAGGCACATAGGTTACGACTGGGATGATTCTTTGTTGTTTGCTGTTATTGTGTTAGCTCTTGCTGTAGTTGCGTGCAGCATTTTCACGGGCAAATAAGTGAGGGGCAGGATAGAGTTACTGTAATAGCAAACAAAGGGGAGAAAATGAGTGAGACACCGGAGGGTTACACGCCAGATACTGACTTGATGATTCTGGCGTACGCGGCGTACCGAGATAACCGCGACATGGGGGATTACAAGTACGACATGAAAGCTGGTCAGGATGAGTGGATTCGGATTAGCAATAAGGCAACCGAGGAAGCTAACAGGTGGCTTGAGTCTGTCAAGCAGCAAGCGCGTAATGAAAATCCGTAGGGGTTCTGCAAAAAGGGGGACACAATGAGTGAGTTATGGGTTCCAACGAAACAGCAGCTTGTTCCGGGTGCGAGCTTGTCGGGTGCGGACTTGCAGGACGCGGACTTGCGGGGTGCGGACTTGTCGGGTGCGAACTTGCAGGACGCGGACTTGCAGTACGCGGACTTGCGGGGTGCGGACTTGCAGGACGCGGACTTGTCGGGTGCGGACTTGTCGGGTGCGAACTTGCGGGACGCGGACTTGCGGGGTGCGGACTTGTCGGGTGCGGACTTGCGGGGTGCGGACTTGTGGGGTGGAATGTCATTGAACACACCTTCCGGGGCCGGCTACCTTATTCCTACACCTGCCGGATGGAAAATAACTATTGGGTGTTGGGCAAACAAAACTTTGGAGGATTTGCGGGCTATTGTTGAGGGTGACGATTGGCCGCAGTCTGTTGGTGTCGAGAGGGAACGTCTACGCCCGATCATGGCGGCTGTGCTTGCTTTGTGTGAGGCTCATGCCGAGTATTATTCGGAAATAGTGTCAGGGTTGGCGAAGAAAAGGGGGACACAATGAGTGAATCTGATGAGTGCTGTGCTTCTGGGTCGTGCGAAGTGTGCCGCAGGCCTGTGGGTTACAGCCGTGAACGACGTGAGCAAATCAACCTAGAGCAAGATAATTATGAGCCTCCTTGGGTAAGACAACGCAAAAGAGAAGGATGGGGGACACAATGAACGAGAAGACTAAAGATGAGGGTAACGAATACCAGAACCAAAAAACAAGCGAGGATAAAATGACTGACGTAGACGATGTAGAGTTTTTGTACATCGACCCTGACGGCAAGATTGTGGACACAGTTGACCCTGTCGTGAGCTTGACAAAGGAATCTGCAATGAGTGGCATAGTTATATTGAGAGAAAGGTGTGTTAATTATAATGAGTGAGTCTACTGAGATAATCTTAGCAATTATATTTGGGGGATCGTTAATCGCTTCCTGCATTTATTTTATTATGTACATAGGAGACTAAGAGGCCGATGAAGTTATTAATAGCTGGAAGTAGAAACTTCACCGATTACCGATTGTTAAGCGACTCTGTGGCACAAGTGCTTTCAGACGTAACAGAGCCAGTCACGGTTATATCAGGCACTGCGAAAGGTGCTGATACCTTAGGGGAACGTTACGCGGAAGAACACGGCTTAGAGGTTGTGCGTATGCCTGCCGACTGGGACAAACACGGAAAAGCGGCTGGCTTTATTCGTAACAAAGATATGTCTAAGGTTGCGACGCACGCGATTATCTTTTGGGATGGTCAGTCGAAGGGGACGAAAAGCATGATTTTGTTGTGTAAACAGGGTGGGGTTCCTGTAAGAGTTATTACCACTGAACTTCACCCGATTCAAGCGTTTTACGATCTACCTAAGCCGAAGCACCCAGTGCCTTCCTCGCTTGGGATAGTGAGAAAGAATTATTGAATGTAGATATCGCCCCGCCCGCTCTTTGAGTCGTTCGATTTTAAGATTTTAATTTCGGCGGTAAAGAGCTCCCACACTCGAAACGAGTGAGATCTCTAATAGGCAGAGTGTTCTAGGTATTGACAAAACCCTGTCTGTACTGTACAATTAAAGTAACGACAAAAAAGGAAAACCATGAAGTTCACAGAAGAAGAGCTCAAAGCTCTCAATACACTAAATGAAGATGAGTTGGTTGAAGGTATGCTGTACGTAAACTCTCCCGAAGGGATTGAGCAAGCACGTAAAGAGAAGGAGCAAGACGAAAAGTCTAAACCCGTACAGGCAAAGGGTAGGCTGGAAGAAGAGAACATTGCTGTATTCGCGGGGCTGAATGGCCTGCTGGCTAAGGCTATACTACCAAACCTGGGGACGGATGGCAAGCAGAGCGATGGCCTTGAGAACGGTCTGCGCTTTGTCCATTCTGTTGAGGAAGATATGACTGACGTAAGACATTTTAAGACTGCCAGTTCCCTTACCTTTGAAGGAACCTTTGAAGAGATTCCCAAAAATTCTGAATCTTTTACCGTTACCTCTAGTGGTACGGGTGGAGTGGCAGCGGTCGTGATTAGCCCCTCGCTGTACACAAAGATGCTCGAAGCGCTCGAAGATGTCGAGGATATCGCTGCCTTCGACGAGGCTCTCGCTGAGGAGGGAGACGTCGAGGAAGTTGACGAACCTTACGTAGATGAAGACGATGCAAAAGAAGCGGAGTTTACTAGAGTCTTTAATCTTGGATACAACCAGGGGCTGTTGCATGGAGAAAGCAATGCTGAATCCGAATACGAAGAGCTGACTAACCAAGCGGTAGATGATGCTGAGAAGATGTACTACCGTCTCGGAGATGTTGACGGATACCAAAGAGGTAAGGACGAAACCATTCTCAACATGCAGAACAATGTTGTAGAAGCTTTTACTATCGGCCAAAATTCCGAGTTTGGAGAAGGCGATGGATCCCACGAAGTTTACGATAGGGGATACACCGACGGAATTAAGGACGCACGAGCAGAAAACATCGTGGAATACCAAAAAGGCATTACGGTGGGATTCAATGACGGCAAAGACTACATCATTCATGGTGGATGGTGGGATGGATACGAATTCCACCCCGACCCTGATCCTAGGTACGAAGCTACGGTAGACATTAAAGTAAAAGAAAAGCTGGAGTCTCTGGCTCTCAAAGCAATTGATGCACATGAAAGAGGTGTTAAGGAGGGAGAGGCTAAGGGTCGTGAAAAAGGATTTGCCGAAGGGGTGGACTATATTGTACATACCGGCGAACATTTTGAGCACTCAGCACTGTATGACCAGGGTAAAAAAGACGGTAGAGCCGAAGGAGCTGACTACTGGTACAAAGAAGGATTTATCCAGGGACGTCAAGGATACATTCAAGCTCTAGTAGACGACAACGCCGAGGAGGCCTTCTAGTGGTAGGATTTTTCAGTGACTATACTACGGGGCATGTCGAAGGCTACAATACTGGATACGCGGAAGGGCGCCTAGCAGTGAGTGGATACAACCAGAACGGATACCCGATGAATGGACCAGACCTTAGCGGCATAGAGAGTATCTATGACCGCAATATGGCTCCCGACTATAAGTTTGGGTTCGATGAAGGTCGTAGCGAAGGTGTGCGTGATGGCACAGCACAAGGATATGAGCGTGGTTTATCTGAGGGTAAGGCTAGCGGTCTGTCCGAGGGATATATCGAAGGCTATAACGAAGCCATTGATATTGGCCTAGCACAGGGATACCGCAATGGACTCAAGGAAGGAAAAAGCTCTAGGTCCAAGCAAGCCTACGATAACGGATTTACTGATGGACAAGAATCTGGTCGTGAGCTGGCCTATCATCAGGGAATGTCCGAAGGCCAAGAAGATGCCGCTATTCAAATGGGGTATGACAAAGGGCTAGCCGAAGGCCAAGCCAGAGGACACCAAGATGGGTACGCACAAGGCTACGAGGAAGCGAGAGAAGAAAATGACCACCCTAGGTTCTAATAATTTTTCGGGGTATGATTACGGTCAATACTACAACCAAGGTAATCATGACTGGAGCAATCCAGACCCTATGATAGGTAGAGGATACATGAGTGACTATATCTCTCGTGCCAACGACTACACGCCACCTGAGGACTGGGTATCTCCTAATAAGCAAGAGAACGATGAGTACGTAAAACGCATTCATCAGGAATGGGCAAGGCTAAACCTTAAGACTGGTAACGACAACTCTCCTAATTATGGTGGAGGACAGGGAGGCAGTGGACCTGCTATTATTCCTGGGCAAAAGAACGAATCACCAAGAGATACTAGCCAATACAGCCAGGAAGATTATCACCCTGCACCACCAAACCCACCACACCCAAATCAAAATACCACCTTCTTTGATGACGTGACGGTCCCTGCGCACAAGCTAGCTCCCTTTGATTATCGCTTACTTAATGACAACACAGAAATGAGAAACAACATTAAGCATATACGGACCGACCTCAATATCATCGCTATATCAGTCTTTGCTCTCTTTCTGATTAACGCGGGGGCCCTAACCTATATGCTTATTTTGGGGGGATAGATAAATGATCACTGAACATTTTGTCACTCATCTTATCCTAGTAATCATCACGATCCAGTTGGGTATTCTCCCCGCTATCGTTCTACTTCAAGGAGGCTAGCCATGGACGCTAATTCTATCCTGATCATAATCCTTATGGTTCAAGTGTGTTTCCTTACGATGATTGTTAAATAAATGAAGTTTAGCATCAGAGCATTCTACAAAAAACACTTGGCCCAATGGGTCAAGAATATGCGAGGGGATGCCGATGTTATCCTCTTGAATAAGATAATCCTAGTTATTATTATTGTACAACTCATCATCCTCACGCTTTTGTATCAAGCCTAATTTTCGCGGTATAGTCAATATCCCTCATTCCCTATAGTACTATTAACCATAGTAACAAACACTATGACTTGATAGCGCTATAGGGTTTTTGGGTTTTAGGCTATCAGGTAGCCAGCTATACGGCTATCCCAATAGTCTCCTGATGCGCTACCCCGAAAATTTAGCTGTGAATGGCTTCCTTTAGTCAACCTATCTCAACCTATCCACATTGTGGATAACATTGACCATTATGTGGATATGTGCTTCGCACTAGAGGCTTCGCACTAGAGGCTTCGCACTAGAGGCTTCGCCTCATAAGGTTGTGGATAACGTTGTGGATAACATTGTGGATAACATGTGTATAACTATTGATAAATGTTACCAGTATATGATCTATCGGTAGCCAGCAATGATATTGAAAGAAACATGGGGGATTGGCTAACAGCATTAATCGATCTTAATCTTATTTTTCATCAGGGTATATGGCTATCCGCGCTATATCCTAGCTGAAAACCTAGCCCAAAACCCCCAGCGATTTATAAAGGCTCTTCTTAATAGGGTTATCAGGCATATTTCTCTGCTGATATACCCCCGAAAAATAGCCAGAAAATAGCCATAACTATATACTTAATTAAATAAACAGATAGCATTATATGGAAAAGCCATTCGATTATCATCGAATATGATCAGAAATATTTCGGGGTATATATCAATAGCCTAATTAGCCTATTCTATAGTAGTATTAGTACTATGGGGAATAATGACTATCCCTGATACCTTCGAAATATTCCAGCGATTTCACATGCTCCTTCTTAATGTATATTAGAACAAAGATAGATTGTTTTCCGGGTATGGATTAAAGCTCTCCATCCCAAGCCCTAAACAAATCATCCATAGTACTAAACCCAGTATCCGCGATCTTAAGCGTAGCGATCAATAGATCAAATGATTCATCGATCATCGCTTTAAGGCGGGTATTGGGTGATCCCACTAATTCTTCATTGATCAAATATGCGGCGGGTAATCCAAGATCATTATATTGAACAAAATCAAGTAGCTCAGGTTCATCCCTATAGGTAAGCCAAAGCTCGGCTAAGATATCTACCCTGGTTTCAAATGGTGTTTCTTCTGTATGCATAGTTTCCTTTCTGAAAACTTTCTGGGATTTCAAATGGTCCTTCTTAATAAACTTTCTGCGATTTCAGATGTTCCTTCTTAATACATTTTTGGCGATGGTTTGATTTGACAAATGTGGAAAAGTGTGGCCGGGCGATTTTGGGGCCTCAAGGGCCCCTTCGGGTGTGTAACGGGATTCGAACCCGCATCATCCTAGTCCACAACCAGGAGCTCTGACCATTGAGCTATACACACCATGCCCCCACACCCAGCGCGAAGCTAAGATGTGGGGTAGTCTTACTAATCGTACAGAATCTCACGCATATCTGGAAGGTTCAGGACTTCTCTGAGATTACTAAAGTTCTCATCAAAAGAGTCACCTGCCCCATTCATATGCCAAGCCAGGTTTACGACAATTCCGTAGAAAGACTTTATGATTTCTTCCGTACCTCGCTCTGTCATCTCTATCATTCCATTGTTATAGAGCCAAGCCATAGGCACGCCTGTGTTGAATGTGTTTTGTAGTTGGATAATCACAGGGTCTTCGGATATGTCATTGCCAGAAATATCTTCCAGGATTTCTAGCTTGTCCTCAAAGGTGTACCAAGTGTCTAGCTTGCTATGAAGGTCAATTGTTGATATTTTTGATATAGGCATTGTGTTCCTCTCTGTCGTCTGGATTGTCGCGGAACTCTTTAGCAACCTCGTAGATATGCTCGAACCTTCTAAAGATAGAAAATCTTGCGTACTTACCAAAGTAAAGACCAATCATGTCGAGGTCAATTCTCAGGTCTGCCAAAAGCTTGATAAAGTAATCAGCAATTCGCTCTTCTTCTGTTTTTAGGTGTTTCTTTCCCATATCTCCCTATTGTACTATAGATTCATTCGCTTGTCAAGTTCACTCCTTTGAATCATTACCCATCTATCCATTTCATATTCTGGCAAAGCCATCACCAGTGAGCGGACTCGTGCGGGAATGTTTTTGTAGGTGTCAAAGAAACTGTGAGAGTCAATGAAAAAATCTTCATCCTCAGTGTAGTCTCCACCTAGGTCTTCCCCCCAGCCCAACGTTAGCTCTTTGGCTTCGGTTGGAGTCAGAACAATCTTTAGCTCTGGAGAGAAACCTCCTGTTGAAAGCTCTCCTGTCGCATCGTAGCACATTTGGTGGGGGGTAATAACCCAACCGCCAAGCTCTTCGCCTGACGTCTCGTGCCCTAGTTCATCCCAAATATTTAGGTCATAGTTGTTAGTCACCAGGGATTCCCACTTTTTGTTGACTACGTCAATAACGTATAGGTCTCTCATGTAGAACTTTCCCCTTCTCTTATTCCAAAATTGGCCAAGTACATATCTCTAGGATACTCTATTTTCGTGTCATCCACAACTTCACCAGCATGAATACGGGCCCTATCTGTAACCTCTTTGTACATGCCTACTGTCTTAGTTAGATAGTCATAGATAGGAATATCGTAGCCACCGCCTGAAGGGATTTCGTTGATAGCGATACCTACCCCCGTTTCCTTGTCCCAGTCTGTATCAATTACTCTTGAGATAAAAATTCGGGTAAAGTAACTTTCGTCACCATCCCTAACCATTGCATGAGAGATAGCCTTAGCAACTATCTCATTGGCACTTTCCCCAGCCCAGTGAAGATAAATAAAAACAATATCTCCACGACTTGTACGGATACCTACGTTTGCTCTGTCACCCATTATTACTCCTCCACGTTTGCTAGTTCGCCCATAAGGTCTTCGACTTGTTCTGAACTTAGGTCTAGGCACAGCCTGGCATTTTCGATACCCGCGCTGTACCCATCGTTCCACTGTGACTTCATTACCCGCCGATAGTCAATATCTTCGTAGAACTGAGTAATGCCCTTGACGGGCTTGCCTAGGAAGAACTGTGTTAGTTCAATCCTAAACTCTTTGTTGTCTACCCAAGCGATAGCCTGCTCCACGTTGTTCAGAATTCTTAGCTTCTCTTCGTTCAATGTTCTCATTTGTCTTCTCCAAAGATTCTGTTGATAATTTCCAACTGCTCATCGGTGTAGCTGTCTAGGACTGCCAAACCAAAGTCAAGGGCTTCGTTCATGGCTTCTCCAAATACATTAGTCTGCATCTTTCTCTCTTTCTATGTCTAGGATAAACGTTTCTACGGACAGAGAGTTTCTAACCTGTTGGAACGTCATCTCTGCGAACTCCTCCATGGCCATATCTTTATAGACTTCGGCCATGTGCTTATCGCTAAGGCTATTGGCAAGTTCATCGTCAAAACATTTATATCCAAAGGGTAGCACAACTTTTGCGACTCTCATGTTTTCTCTCCTTCTCTTATAACTTTACCATCGACCACTGACACTAGGTCTTCTCGATACGCGAGTCCCTCGCTAGTCAGGCTTGTTTCAAAATCTGCTGCAATTCTTTGCAAAGTCCAGGGGATGGGAATCATGCTCACGCCATCAACCTTAGAAACGTCTAAAAGACTTTTGATAGCATAGGCCCTTGCATCATTGAGTCCATCTTCATAGCCTCTATCATAGTTCCCGCTGTCGTCTCCATCTTCCCATTCGTTATCTAATTCATCATTCATTAGAAACCTTCCATTACTTGAGTTCGTTTGCTGTCACAGGAACCTACGGTAACGCCATCGGACAAGACAGAAAAGTCTTCTCCTATCCATTGGTCGCCTTCCCTACCGTTGCCATCTTGTATTTGAATCCTGCCCCTATTTAGTGCCTGCAAGGCATCATCGGCAAAGACTCTGATTTTTGTTTCTATCATAGTAAAGCCTATGACAAGGTATTCTTTTTCCATTAGTCTTCCTTCCTTTCGATAGTTGTTTCATTTTGAATAAAGATAACAGAATCTTCGGGCCCGTCATCACCGCGGTAGGTCTCAAAGATATCAATAGCCTCATCTGAGTTATCAGCTTCCACTTCATAGTGATATGTTTCAAAGACAGAATAGACAGGCATTATTTTTCTCCTAGGGTGTTTTGGTTGTTACTGCTGTAGGGGTCAAGGTTTACTTCCCAAGTACAGTCATCAAAAACGTCATGTTCTTGTTGCGCTTGCTCTAGGGCTTCTTGCTCAGAATCGGCGGTAACGTAGTATTTCGCATTATAGGTAACAATATAGTCTTTCATCGGTAGTCATCCTCCAGCTTAGCAATAAGGTGTGAATAGGTTTCATAGATACCCTCAAAATAGTCATAGTCACTATTCCCTAAAGGTTGAGCCGCCATCAGACTAGACATTTCGCATTTGCGCGTGTCTAGATATTCTAGGATTTCATTTACTACTTCATGTTTGCTCATACTCTTATTGTATCAGCGACCACTGACATTACCAAACCGACACGCCGTAAACGGTGAAATTCGCTGGGATTATTTTTGCCTCTTCTTAATTACTTTTATATGAGGAATCATATATTTAAAAATCCCCCGGAGATCTGGGATTTTGAAAGGCTCTTCTTAATTACTTTTAGATCGTTGTTTATGCATATAGAAAAATTGCCCGGCGCCGTTTTCCCCGCGGGGGCCTAGGCGCGGGGGGCAGGCAGTTTTCAGTCATGCCTAGGACTGTGGGGCTAGGCCGAGGTCAGCTGCTTGACGATGCCAAACAGCCGATTCTTCTCAGCGTTCACAACAGGGTCAAAGCCACTCGCACCAGCGAGGATAGACTCATTGTTTCCCTTTCGTGCGCTACGGTGCCAGTCAAGCCTTTCGGTGAGAGCATTCAGGACTCCCCAAGAGGTTCCAGCAATCGTGTGGTTGAATTTTCCAGTATAGATATCTTCAATCATTTCGATTTTGGTGTGCCACTTAGACATGGCCCCCTTTTTGTCCTCAGTAGGCGAAGGGTACGCATTGAGAACAATTTCCATGAACTTGTCTTGAGTGACAGTTTGCTCAATCATAGCCTTAGCTACCTTATCAAACTCATCAAGATAGGTGTTAGCCAATCCCAGAGCCTCACGAGCGGCCTGAATTTTGCCACTAGCAGTTTGCGTGTGACGAATTTTATAGGACTGCTTGATTTTACGGTTACGGCCTACACCGCTACCGATAGCGAGGTTGAGAGTGTTAGCGCACACCACTCGCACAGGGGTAACGCTTGCTTGAATAGCAATCGAACCATCGTGAGAGGTGTTCACCAAAAGATAAGAGCTAACCTTATCTTCCACACCAGTAGGGTCGAGAATGGTTTCACGCTCAAGAGCGAGCGAGCCAAAGACTTGCCTACCACCCTTGATAGAGCCAGCGGTTTCCCAACGCCCACCACCATCTAGCAGGGCATCACCAAAGTCGAACAGCTCCTCATTTTGGAGAATTCGGTAACGCTCACCTACGACTCCAAGGATATCCGTTTGGTCTTTGTCAAAGGGATTCGTGCGTGCTACGTAGTTATATTTACGGTCAGACACATAACCCTCAGGGGTAGGGACTTCTTCCAGGCGTACATTCCAACTCTGGAGGTTTGCCAATGCTAGCATTTCAGAGGTGGACACTTCCTCAGTGAATACGGTGCCAAGGCCATGCCACGCGGGCTGACGGAATGAGGCGAACGACTTGCTTGATTCTAGTTCATGAGCCATTAGAGGCTCCTTTCGTTAGTAGTTTTATTTCCTTATATACATAACTATACAGGTAAACATGGAGAATAGCAAACCGACACGCCGATGTTTTGCAAAATAAGTATAACGTTTTGGTAACGGCCCCCCCGGGCCAAAATGGATCGAAAAAAAGACAGTTTATAAAGGACATGTCCAGGTCCTCTTTCCCCCTAGGGAAGCCTAGTGTTGAATGACATAAATTAATTCTTCGTCGGAGGGCTCGCCGAGTTTTTCTACGACCGTCTCGTAGTTCCCCTCATTGTGGTGCTGGTAGTTGCCAAATTTCATCAGTGCCTCTTCGGGATTGCTAGCATTGACGTAATACTCCTTGGACTCAGTCACCTTGTATTCGAAATATTTATCTTCCATTATGATGCACTTCCTCTCACTAGAATCCAAATAAGCGCCTGACAAGTGCGCGGGGTAAGGCCAAATTCTTTGGCTACCTTAGTCAGTGCTTCACTAATCTCACCATACTGAGTCTTATTGGGGCTAGCAACATCTGAACCGCTGGCCCGCATCATCCAAACGTCAATAACTACGGCATTCTCATCACCTGCGATAGCCCTAGCGAACGCGTTAGTTTTTTGGCCCTTGAGCGCATCATATCCTAAGATAAGGCTAGCCTCTGCCATTTTGAGGTTGTTGGATAGGCCCGTAACCTTTTCTCCCAAAGAAAATGAGATAGCCTTAGCGACATTACTTGTCCAACGCTCCCGCGGACTAAAAGCGGAAACAATGCTAGCCCCTACTTCTAGGCTGGCTCCAAAGTTTTTTGCTACCCTGTCCGCAATCTTTTCGGCTTCCATATACCAGACACTAGCGCGTTCTATCTGGCCAAAGCTGGCATTCTCTACCAAGTCTGTAAAGTTCTCGTAGTAGTCATTCTTCTCCATATTAATCCATTTCTCTAGGGGGAGTTGATATAACTATATCTTACCACCGACCACCGACATTGTCAATCCGACACGCCGAAGACGGTGAAAATATCTGGGATTATTTTTGCCTCTTCTTAAGCTCTTCTTAAAGCCTTTTTAAGGATAATTCGCCGGGGGATCGGATGATTGCAGCACCCCTAGGCGGATAGTTGCTGATCGGCAATACTTTGATTCTAAGTGCCACTTAGGTACAAAGTATTGCATACATCTAGTGCCGTATACACATAAAATTATGTGTATACGCTTTGACTCATTTCAGCAAGACATTTTCCCCGGGCGATTTTGGGCAACACAAAAGCTCTCCCCCCCGCGACATTTGACTGTCTTGGTTAAGGAAGAGCTTCTGTGTCACACGTAACGGTTTTCGATTGTCTGTACAGACACCGCTACCGTGACGAGGGACAGTTTACCGCACGTATCCAGGTGCCGTTGCTTACAGGTACTGCGAAACTGCCGCGTATTATGTTGTATCAGTTACCACCAATACAGAGTGTGGGGGGAGAAGAAAGTAGGTAATCCTCCCCCCACAAGTTCAGGCTACTTTGCTGTAGTCCAGCGTTCCTGTCCATCTACGGACAGACGGATACGGCTGGAGCCGTTGTCATTCTTGACGATTTCCTGAACGATGCCAGTAACGCCAGACTTCTCAGTCGTGAACTGTGAGCCAACAGTAATTGTGTCCATATGAATTGCTTCCTTACGATTTTTTACCTAGCGATTTGCTCGATATACTAAGTATGACACAGATTAGCCCAAAACACAAGTCCAAACCGTTACTGTGTTTGTCAAAGTTTTAGCGTTATCGTTGTAGGTTTCCTACATCGCCGCCCGGGCTCCTTTCGGGATTGGTGTTTACGGTTTGGTGGAGGGAATAATCATGATGGTGTCACCCTCGGAGTAAGCTCCTACTCATTCTTGAACTTCACTCCGTTCCACACGATGCGAACTCCTGTTTCTCTGTCGATGATGTACTTAGCATCACGAAGAGTCACAAGATACTTTGCTGTGGATAAGTTGTGAACTGGCTTCACGTTTCCATCTTTGTCAATTACTGAATAGTTACTCATTAGTCTAACTCGCTCTCTACAATCCAGAAACCCAGATTGTGCTGTTCGATAATTTCTTGCGCGGTTGCGAAATCGGCTCCTAGGCGAGTGACTCCATCTGGTAAGTAAATCAACATATCCCAGTCCCCCTCGGTATTTACTGCGTCAATAGCCTCGACACAGGTGGGCACCATTTTGAGCGGTACGGGAGGAAAGTGATTACTCCTCAAATGAATACCAATACTAGCCTCTAAATCTAAACATGATTCTGCTAAGTCATTAGCCATCATAGCACCCATTAGCCAATCACCTCAATGGGGTCGCCATCCCACATATTTAGAACGTCCTGAAACTCTCTGGCTGAGATAATTCCCTTATCGTAGTCCTCTTTTGCTTCTAGGACTTCTTCTAAGTCTGCGTACATTATTCCCTACTCTCTCTAATGGCTTTGTCTATCTTGGCTTCGCGTGTGCGGACACGTTTGGCCCTTTTGTCTTGATGAGTGCCAGCCTTATTAGACCTGCGTATCTCACGCATAGCCTCGATGTATGGCTTGTTCTCATTCCCTTTGTGCTTCATAAGTACACTCTACCATACACCACCGACATTACCAAACCGACACGCCGTAAAGGCTAAAAATATCTGGGATTATTTTTAGTCCCTCTTAATTGAATAAGGGATGAAGATACGGGATCTAGAATTTGCCCGGGCGATTTTGCGGAGGATGAGGGAGTCGAACCCCCGAGGGCTTTCGCCCAATCCGTTTTCGAAACGGAAGCCATAGGCCACTAGGCGAATCCTCCCTAGAAGTGATGGTGGGACTCGAACCCACGTAAGCAATTTTGCAGACAGCTACCTAGCCTCTCGGTCACACCACTTTAGCAGAGATTCTAGGAGTCGAACCTAGGCTTACGGGTTTGGAATCCGCAGTGCTACCATAACACTTAATCCCTAAAGCTGAGAAGGCAAGATTCGAACTTACGACAAAGAAGTTAACAGCTTCCCGCTCTACCACTGAGCTACTCCCCATTAGGATGTTTTCTCTATTTAGTTATATTGTGACCTCGGAGGGCATTGAACCCCCAACCTTTCGGGCTTCAACCGAACGCTCTACCAGTTGAGCTACAAGGACATATTCTGTTACGTGGCCCCAGGGAGAGTCGAACTCCCGACTTCCACGGTGTAAACGTGGCGCTCTGACCAGCTGAGCTACAGGGACTTGCGTGGAACCTGAGGGAATTGAACCCACGACCTCCTGATTGCAAAACAGGCGCTCTACCAACTGAGCTAAGGACCCATATTTATTTAGTTATTTTTAGCAACTACCTGGAATTTCCTGGTAGTTCGATTTTGTACTGCGCGTCGATGACGGGAGTTGAACCCGCGGCCTCTTCCGTGACAGGGAAGCGCTCTAACCACTGAGCTACAAAGACATGTTTAGTTGTGTACTGCGAGCCCCTAGCAGGAATCGAACCTGCGGCACAAAGTGTAGAAAACTCTTGCTCTATCCACTGAGCTACAAGGGCTTGTTTGTTTAGTTATGTTTGTAGCCCCAGAGGGAATTGAACCCTCTACTTCGCCGTGAGAGGGCGATATCCTAACCAATAAACTATGGGGCCTTGCTACTGCGTTGCTGGGACGGGACTTGA
>Ga0222688_1000088_pt1 | contig 27319 bp, 42 predicted proteins | sample AntAcemetage1165_FD_181151 | JGI IMG/M metagenome (GOLD analysis project Ga0222688, IMG submission 181151) | Saline water microbial communities from Ace Lake, Antarctica - #1165 | ecosystem: Environmental > Aquatic > Non-marine Saline and Alkaline > Saline | place: Antarctica: Ace Lake... | reverse complement strand
TGAACCTTTATCGCCAGGAAATTGACTCATAATTTATCACCAGTTGTAGGCATTACGCATGGAATGCGGTTATAGACGCAAACGTAGCACCAGTATAGGTTATGTATATACCGTCAGTAAACAAAACCCCGTTATTAGGAATAGTTACATCCCTAGTCACCGTAGCACTAGCCACAGTGCCAATTTCCAGCACATTATCACCGGATACAGAGGTGTTTCTAAACTTAATGGTCCCAGCTGTAGCCGAATTAACAATGTAAGCACCCTTTAGCCTAGCCCTTCCTGCAAATATAACGTCTGCACTTGAAGCAGAAACGCCAGCGGTCACATTACCCGCAGGGTCGCCAACCGCCGTTATTGAAGTGATAGTCTTAAAGAAAGCTGCACTTGTGACCGTTGCAGCCGCCGTGGCGCCTGTAATGGACTCAGTTTGAGCCGCACCTGCGACGTCAGTTCCTACTACAGTAAATGAGATTGCGCTATCGTCGGCAGACGACAGAATAGTTACAAGCTGCCCCGCATCTAAAGTTACGGATCCGCCAGAAGCCAAGGCTCCATTAATAACCAGGGCCGCGTTGTTTGCAACCGCCGCGACTGTTGATATGCCATCTGGGTCTGCAGCGACTCCAGCCGTCTTAAAGACCGACTTTACGTCTGATAAACCTGCCATAAATTTCTCCTAAAGAGTTGGGAGTGTATCCACCCCCGTCTCATTCTATTTAAGCTACAGTTGCTATTGGAGTCGAAAGAACAGTAGTCACCCACTTGGAGTTTGTTCCATCATCTACAGCGCAAGTCATGGAAACTCTAGCGTTCAAGACAGTTGAATTTACTAGAGTCAAGGTATCTCCCGCTACATCACTGACTGCGTTAGCTGCGGCTCCTGAAACCAATGAAACCATTGCTTGGAAAGCTGATACGGCAGAGCCAGGTAGTACAAAAGTAGTGGTAGTGCCAGCGCCAACGGCTACGGTTAGTTGGAATTCATAATGAACCCCTACGTTAGCAGTAGATAGTGCCGGAAGATTAATAACATTGTCTGCTGTTCCATCGATCAAGAACAGGGTGCCTGATTGAGCGGCGGTTAAGGTAGAATCCAACGCGCTTACAGCATTCCAGTCAGTGTTGACCGGTTTCCGGCCTGTGATGGTTCCACCAACAACAGCATTAGTGCCGTAGGTAGAATTCGTAGTGACTGTGCCGGTGCTGGCGGCTACTGTGATGTCTTCAAAACCATTCTGCGAACGCACTGGTCCGCTATAAGTTGTATTGCCCATTTCATTTCTCCTTACGAGAGATTGTATTCACACCGTCTCCGTAAGCGTCAGCCGTGCCTGTCGGTGTGAAATAAAGTTTTCACGGTAATATCAGTTTAAAGTAATTGTAAAAAAAAGCAAAGCATAAAAAAAGGGGCCAAAAGGCCCCTTTCTACACAACATGGTTATTACGCGCCTTGCGACCCGTAAATGCCGCGCCAGTCAGAGAAACCAAACGAATAACGCTCACGCGCCTTATATCGAATGTTTCCTGTGCTGAAGTCAGGCTCCATATTAGTTTCCATCGCAGTACGCTGGAACATCTTCAAGCCTTCGCCGCTGTCAGTGACAGAGGTTAGCAAGAAGAAGGCGTCAGGGTCAGTCAGATAATGATTGACCGTGTAACCACCAGGCAATACGCCTGTGTTCTTGATAGCGTTAACGTCGTTGTCAGCAGTACCTGAACGTAGTTGCGAGTTCAGGATACGGTCAGCAACAAACACTAACTGAGGTGGTACAACCAACTTAGTGGCCTGGACAGAGATGGTTAATCCCTTATCATCGGTAAATGTGCTGATATCAATCAACGCATCTTCCAAAGAGGTCTCGTTCAGGTCCGCCATAGTAGTTGCGCGGTTAGCCGCAGTTCCGCCGCCAGCTAATGGGTGAGCAGTGTTAATCATAGATACACCGTCTCCTCCAGTAAAGCTGCTGCTGAATGCGTTGTTAAGTACGTCAGAACCTTTGACCTCTTTGGTGTTAGCCATAGAGCGAGCGAGGGCTTTAACATAACGCTTACCAAGTGAGTCATAGAGGTTATCTTCTACGGCTTCGTCAGTAAGAGCGAATGCTAGTGCAATCGTGTCGTGGGTATAACGTGCTGAATAAGACTCAGAAGCGTTGTCAAAAACAACACTTTGGCCTTCTGTCTTAGTTGGTGCTGCACCGAAACCGGTAATCAGTACCTCTTCTTCAAAGGCACGTTGAGAATCTTCAATAGCGAAGATTTCTTCATACTCTTTTTCGTAGCTGTCGTAAGACATACCGAAGAGACTGTTTAAGCCAGGCTCAAGCTCTTTAGCTAGTTGTGCTCTTGAAATAGCCATTAGTTACTCTCCTTATGCTAATCCGGCGCCTTTAATGCCGAATACATGGTTTTCGATGACGACAAGCACATTAGTGTGTGCAGCGGCAACGTCCGAGTTTGACGGGTCCTGAGATATGTCGATTGCTTTTACGGGCAAGGTAAGCGCAGTGCCACCATCCGTTACTTGCAATTCAGCACCAGAGATACCGGTCAAGGTAGATCCAGCTGTTGTATAAACAATATCAAAGTTTCCAAACAAGTCAGCGACTGGGAAAGCTATCGCGGCTTGAATTTCAAACACAACCATAGGATCATCTATAACAAAAGCGATGATGTCCGCAGCAGCAGTGCTTGCAGGGTAATAGTTGCTATACACTTGATCACCAGAGGTGGGGTCTGTGTATTGACAACCGTTAAACACACCAACTATAGGCACAGTGCCTGCGTCTGCGTGTATTGCTATGCCCCCACCAGTGACCTGAGTGACCATATCGCCTTGAAAAATTGCAGTATCATAATTATTTGCAATACGATATCGACTCTGACCGCCTGAGTAAGGTGCGCCACCAATCATTCTGACTGGCTTCATTCCAAATGCAGCGTCTTTATTCGCCATTTTGAATTCCTCATCTACGTCCGAAAGTTACTTGAGCATCCCGTTTCGCATCATACTTAACATAACGATTATCTTTTTGAGCATCCCCAAACATATTATTGTCTAGGGCGTCTTTAGCTGCTTGAGTCTTACCATCGTAATAATCGCGCCGCTCGTTAATTGTTTCATTAGGCATTTTTGCGAGGAGAAGCCCCTCGTTGTATATGACGCCTGCATGTCTGCCGTTATCCATTGTCGGTAGGCTTTCAGCCCACTCTGGAGGAAGATCGGTGCCTCTTACGAGTTCCCATCCTTCTCTAATGCGGCGAGAGACATTACTTCTGTCTTCCGCTCCCAACATAGATTCCCTAATCCACCGGTAGGTATAACCAGGAGGTGGCTCAGGTGTTTCCAGCTTTCTTACAGGTCGCCAAGGTTTGCGTCGAGTCTGATTATCGTGCGCTCCACTTTCACGCGAGTTACGGTTTGCTTTAGATTCTGTCATCTTACTTTTGCTCCCTTGCTGAGATCTTTTGCTTCTCTTTCGCTACATGACGTAACCATGTTTCCATGTTCATGTTATGAGGCTTTAAGCCTTTAAGCCGTTCAACTTCAGAATTACTAAAAGTAACACCGCTCCTGTTGCCTCGTGTTTGTTGCCGTCCGCTAGGGGAAGCGGAGGAAGAGACTCTTTGCACGGCGGGCCTGCTTCCATTTTGTACAGCGTTATTACCGCTAGATTCAGCAGTAACCAGATTAGGATATACTTTTCCGACGCGAGTGTCCAATGCACCGTAATATTCATCGCTGTCGGGCTCAAAACCTTCGTTGATTAAATTAAAGTGAGTAAAGTAAGCAAACTGGGTTGCCTGCAAGTTCTCTGGGTTTTCGCCGTCGCCATACCACTGGTTGCGCTCGTGCCAGGTTAAGGCTTCGCTCGTGGGCTCAACAGATTTCTGTTGTTGCTGGCCTTGCTGCTCATTATAAGTCTGATACTGCCCTTGGTCCTGCGCCTGTACTTGCGATTGAGCTTGATTTTGAGCTCTAGCAAGTTGAACACGATGACGCTCTTTCTGTATAGAGATATCATTCTTTAGAGTAGTTGCTTTAGACATAAGATCAGCATCGCCACTTTGGACGGCTTTCTTATAAACATCATCTATCTGAGCTTCTTTTGCTTGAAGCGCCTCAGACTCTTTACTAAGAACCACATTATCCTGCTGGGCGGTGTAAGCTCGATACTGCTGCAGTTCTTGCTCTTTAGCGACAGCAATGTTTTCTAGCTGTATTGCACGATCTTCTGCCTGCTTGTTCTTAGCATTGAGCTTGTTGATTCTTTTGCTGACAGACTTGGTGTAATTCTCAAGCTCATCTTCAGAGCTAGATTTTACCTCCTGGCCTTCAGGTGGATCATCAACAATTTCTATCTGAATTTCGTCGTTTGTTTCTAATTCTTCAGCTTGGTTATTCTCAATCATCGGAAGCTCACTATGTCGTCAGGGTCAAGGATAGTACCAATGACTTCATCGTCATTGATAATGCGGACTTCAGCACCATCTTCTAATTTGAACCTGGCACCAGAATATCGACCAATAAGAACCCAGTCTTTTTCGACACACCACGGCGTATCGCCGTACTTTGCCTTGTCGCCATAACATAGAGGGCCCACTTTGACTACATAAGCAACAACTGTCGCTAAGGCTTCACGATCCAAAGTTTCCTTCGTCAAGGCAATACCGCCCTTGCTCTGGCCTTGGCCGGCATAAGGTAAAACAAGCATGCGCCAACCGGTAGGCGTGGGCATCCTTTCAACCAGGCTTAGCTCTATCAATCGCGGATCTAAGGTTCGCTCATCACCTTCTACATAAGCACTGTCAATACTGGATTTCTTCTTACTCAAACTTGTTCTCCTTATAATAGTCTTTTATGGTCATTTCTACTAAGTTTAACACTTCTAGTTGACCTTGCAAACTTTTATAATGATCTATATCTTTGAGCATACCATTCATCAGCACTTCTTGAATCTGCATGCGACGATCAGCTATAGTCCTTTTTATGCGACTAGCCAGATTCAACTCATCCATCAGACTTTCTCGTAATAGTACAAGCCTTTAGTAGCAGCACCAGTGCCCCTGGTCTTCATGCGCTTAACTTCTCCGCCCATCTTCATACCCTTAGCGGTCTTCATCGCAATAGCAACAGCTTGAGCTTGAGGCTTACCCTCAGACCGGAGTTTTTTAATATTCTTACCTACCGATTTCTTACCTTTATCTAATGGCATTACTTCTTACTCCTAGCTTTGGCTTTAGGTTTTGCTGCAGCTTTCTTCTTAGGTGCAGCCTTCTTCTTAGGAACATACGCTTCATTTACATCAGGAGTTGCTGGATCATCTGCCACAAAATGGCCTGCATCAGTCCTAGCACGCTCTAACTCTACAGGTGCTGGAACAGTACCATTAACTCGATCAGTCTTTGACGCATTCCAGGCTTTGCTTGCTTCAGCTTTAGCCTCAGCGCTTGCAACCGCTTGCGCCTGTATTAAAGACTCAGCATCACGCTCCATTTTTTTCAGATCACGCAGCTCCTGCTGGGATTGTAAAATATAACTTGTAGTCATCTTATACCTCCAAATTTGGCTCTCATTTCGGCCAGCTTTAGATTGGCTTGTTGATCCAAACGGCGATCAGCTATGCCCAACTTATCGTCAGCGACCTCTTTAGTCGTATTGATTCTCTGCTGAGCTATAGCAACATCCTGCAGGCTCTCATTCTGCCTAGAGTCTTGCTTCTTCTCAAACTGCTCAGCATCCTGGTCTATCTCTTTATCTCTCAGCTGTAGCTCTTGCTGCCTAATGGCAACCAATGGATCTTCTTCTGACCCAGTATCAATCGACGCCAATAGGTCCTGAGTAAGCTGCGCCATTATCGGAGCACTATAACCTTCCTGCATCATTTGAATATCTGCCTGCATTGCCGCCATTTGCTCTGGAGGCATCTCGCCTGACTGTCCTTGCTGCTGCATTTCCTGTATCTGCTGCTGGACTTCTTCCGGTATCTGTTCTTGCGACGCCTCATTAGCCATAAACTGCAAGTGCTGCATAATGTGAGACAATATGCCGCCCTGCAGCTGAGGGTTGGTTTTAACCACCTCAGTCATAAATAACGATCTGTGCGTGTCAATGTGAGCCTGGTGATTCTGAGGCTGGAATGCGTTAGCCGGTTGACCCATCATAAATCCAGCGTTTTCCATGCCAGAATCAACAGGTGGCGGTGGTGGCGGTGGTGGTGGTGGGGGCGTTAATAAAGAATCTACGTTATCTACGCCTAGGGCTGCATACATTCTTCGGTACGCCTCATACATGCCCTGGGGGCCATGAATCTCTGGGTTGCTCTGCACCATTTGCAGGAGCTCTTGCGCCAACGTAATTCTCTGGCTCTGGCTAAAGATATTGGGATCACTAACCGGAATGATATCTACACGGCCATCAAAGTCTTCACCCTTAATTTCCTGGGGCCCGCTGCCAGTTTGGTATGGATAGCTGGGCGGAAGATACTCTGCAAATACCTGGGCTAGAAGGTTAAACTCTAGGCGCTGCGAGTAATGCAGGCGCTTATGAATCGCAGACATCACCTTAGTGCCACGCTCTAAGAGAGCAACGGTCGTGCCTACAGGCATAGCCTGGTTAGCATCACCTATGTTCATGTCACCAATACTGGCAAATCGCTTGCCTGAATCAACCAACATTGAAAGCATTCCCTGCAATACGTTGCTGGGCTCTTTAATGGGTAGCGGTATTAAATTATCCTTTAATGACGCGCCAGTCGTGTCAATGTCTCTAAACTCACCTGGCTGCAGCGGTTCATCTTCATCTCGTATCCGCATTCCGCGTGCTTTAAAGCCAGCTGGCAGGTTAGCCAAGGTGCCGGCATCAATGAGCTGCCGAAGAATAGAAGTAGCCGCTTTAGATATGCCGCCAATCATGTGGCTCAAGCCTAACCCATAGAATCCAAGGCCAGGTAAAAACTTGTACTGCACAAAGAAGTTGATCTTATCTTTAGAGGGATCATTCTCTAGGTAGTTACGCCTGATAGATAGCACCCGCTGGCTGCCGGAATCAATCGTAACAATATAAGGTAATTTTAAGCCGGTCTCTTCGCCGTCTTCTCCAACGTCCTCAAAACCTGGTATGTCCAGGACGCAATGCGTCTCATAGACTACATGGTCTCGATCTTCCTGGTAACTTGGCGACTGGCCTTCAATCTCATCAATTTGTTCTTCAATCTCAGATCGACTAAAGTGTTGACCTCCGCCTTTGAGCTCTATATCAGCGTAAAAACCAGAGAGCTGCTGCTTCCTGATTTCATTCTTAGACATATTTAAAACGTGAGTAACACGCTCTGCCGAGCTAAGATCCGAAGCCTCATAAGGAACTATTAGGTCCTGCGGCATGATAAATTTTGACAATGCACGCTTCTTAACCGTGTCGTAATAAACTTTCTTAAACGCAGATCCTGCCAGGGGCAAGTAGAACAACAGCATATCCAGCTCTGGATCATACTCCTGCATGACGTTCATAATGTAGAAGTTCATAAACTCCTGAACGCGCTCAGCCTGGGCTTCAACTTCCGGTGTCCTAGCACCCATTATCTCTGTTTTAACTGGGCCTTTAGCTGGCAACAACTCTTTATAAGCCTGCGCCTGGAATTGAGTAACAGCCTCTGCAAGAATAGGGTGAATGACACCAGAGCTGCCCTGGAAGGGAGTGGACCTAGCGTCATCAAACTTCATGCCAAGGTACTTCAATCCATCTGTGTATGTTTTTTCCCAATCACTGCGTGACTCTTTATCTGCATCAATAGACTGAAGAACATCTCCAGCAAGGAGGTTGAGGTCTGATTTATCAAGGAAGTCTACTAGGTTGGCGTTAAAATCAACCTGCAGCGCCTCGTCAATTTCACCAATTTCGTCATCGACTAAGATGTCTTTTTCTGTCACCAAGATCTCGGCAGCATCGCGTATCATGTCCTGGCGTGACGGCTCTTGCATGACTTCCATGCTAGAACCCAACGTAATAATATCTGCGTCGTCCTCAGTCCCTAAATTTCTTTTTTCAATAGCCATTAGTAATATACCACCCTGCCTCTATTTAAGAATTGGGCCTCGTCTTTATAATCAGATTCTAGGCTCAGGAAGCCACCTTGCCTAAACCGCATTAATGCCATTGTAGCACTATCACAAAAATCGTCATGCTCACCAAAAGGGAAAGCTGCCATCTCGTCAATAACCTCGTCTGCAAAGGCTTCCTCTGGGGCCCACACCATTCCAGATTCAAATATAGGGGCTACAGAATTCATTCTAGCTATCTTATCCTGACCTCGACTCGGTGTATATGCCACCACGGGTATCCCCATCCTACGCAATTCCTGCGTCAAAGGGGTGCCGCTTGCCTTTGCTTCAATCAATACGCAATCAGGCTCCCAATATTTATACTCATCATACGCCAATTTCTTCAGTTCTGGAAAGTCTAAACGAACACGCTTAGCATCCAGCAACATAATAGCTTCTGGACCCTCCGCCTCCGGCTCAAAAACCGCCCAGGTTGTGATGGCAGAATAGTCAGCCGTTTCCTTTGCAGAAAAGGCAGTATCATAGGATTGAATAATGTAGCTGTAGGATGGCACGCGCTCATCTTCCCATAACTGCCACCACTCTCTTTTTACTATGGCGCCACTCTGCGCGGTAGGTTGCTGCATCCACTGTGCATTCCACTTGGAAATAGGCAGTGAAGCCTTAACACTTAGCAGCTCCTCCTTCTTCCAAAACTCTGGCCATAGGGGCTCATCAGACTCAGGCATGATTGCAGGAAATTCTACAACCTCCCACTGATCGGCATGCTCGTCGCCCTGGCGCTTTAACACCTTGCCAACCAGGTCTTTAGTGCTCCACCTAGTCATTACAATAACAATGATCCCGCCTGGCTGCAGACGCTGCCGAGGACCAGAGGTATACCATTCATAGGCTGCGTCCATCGACGTTGGCGACAGTGCATCTTGCTCAGAATGAGGGTCATCAATAATTAGAAGATCGGCACCACGACCTGTGATAGCGCCACCAACACCAGCATAGAAAGATTCACCTTCCTGGTTAGTGGTCCATCGACCGGCGCTTTTGTTGTCAGATTGCAGCTTCAGCTCAGGAAAAACGTGTTGATAATCCTCACTGTCAATAATGTTTCTGACCTTACGACCAAACCGTACAGCTAACTCCGCGGTGTGCGTTGTTTGGATTATCTTGAGATCCCCACGCAAACCCATCATCCAGGCCGGTAAGAAGGTAGAGGCAAATTCAGACTTAGAATGCCTAGGTGGCAAACAAACGATTAAACGCTTGAGTTTACCCTGGGCAATCCTGTTAAATTTTTCACCAATAATACGGTGGTGCCTGCCCAGGATACATTCAGGCCACATATGCTTTACAAAAGAAATGAAGTCACCCTGGCACTCTTCTTGTTTTTCTAGCCGATCATAACGGCTAATGAGAGCCATTGCCTCCGTCTGTTCTTGCTCAGACAGTATGTCAAAGTCTTTTAGGTCCAAGCCAGCCATAAAATTCTAGTAACACCAGCACATAGCTGGGGTTTTGCGAACATCTACATGCACAAAGGACTTGGCTACACCTACAGACATCCCCATAGCGGACGCATGTTTAACAATCGCCAAACGCTGCGCGCCTCCAGAGACTTTAATGTCAGCGGCAATGCCGTATGCATGGGTTCCTGCAATTTTTTTTGCTTTCTCTATGCTGTGGTTTTTACTTCTGTAGCCGCTTGTAATAATAAAAGGAAAGGCACAGGCCGCCCTTAACTGGTCAAGAGCGTGAATAAAATCAAAAGACATACCATTTTCGCCAGTTTCTTGGCAATCAAAATCTGAGAGCTTAAAGTATTTAAAGTTATCGTTTTTAAAATCAGTCATTTTTCTCTCGCAACATTTTTTGTCTTTTCGTAGGAGCGCATGGCTCCCATGCCGAGCATGCCCATCAATATGGGAGTCAACAAAGATGGATCAACTTCTGGCACTTCAAACCAGATTCCTAAAACCTGTGCAATCAACACATTGTAGAGTAAGCCGATTCCAGAGATCCACCCAACAAACGGTCTCCATCCGGCCACAAACAAGGACTTATGGGCCGCTTCAACTGCGTTAACGGCTAACTGGCCTTTAGCCACTTCCATAGCATGTTTCTCGGACATCGTAGCAATTTCATGCGCTAAAGCATTCTTCTGATCTTTGTCCTCAATGAATTTATCCAAAAGTCCGGTTACTGGGCCTATCAGTGCTGATAGCATAGTTACTCCTAGAGCCACTTAGCCGTGGCTATTGAGATTAATATAAAAGGAAACAAACTCCACATCATATTTTCTAGGCGCCTAAACTTTGCGCTTCCTTCGTCCAGGCGCTTTTCAATATTCGTATACCGCACAAGACATTCCTTCTCATGCGACTCTAACCGTACAATGCACTCTTTTACTGTAGCCATTATGCTTCAACAGCCTCCTCTTCAACCACTTCAACGCTTGCTTTGATTGCGTTAGCGTAAGCAGAAATTAAAACATTAAGTTCTGAGACACGCATTTGATGTGAGTTAAGCTCTTGTCTTAACTCGTTAACACGAGCAACATTAGCAATTGCTTCTGGGGTTAAATCTGCTTCTTCGTAGGTTACGTCATTAATGGTAATCATTTTTAGTCCTCGTTAATCAAAGTATACACAATTAGCTTCTCAGCTTTGCCTTTTGCTTTAATGGGTGGTAATAATTGTAACGCACTATTGCACATTTGTGCAGTATTGTTTCCTATTAGTATATCAACACCCGCCGCCTTAGTCCCAGATTCTAGCCTGGCCGCTACATTAACCGCATCTCCTATGGCCGTATAGTCAAAGCGTTGCTCCGAACCCATATTGCCCACAATCGCATACCCACTGTTTATGCCTATCCCGATTTTTATGGGGGGCAGACCTTTCTCAGCAAACTCAATGTTGAGCTCTATCATGTTTACCTGTATCTGTTTGGCGGTCGCTATTGCTGCATCCTCATGGTTTTCTAAGTCCAGTGGCGCTCCAAAAATTGACATCATGGCGTCTCCGATGTACTTGTCAGTGAGGCCGTCGTATTTTTCTACTGCGGATTGTTGCGCCGTAAGAGCCCTGTTCATAATGTAGGTGACTTCTTCAGGAGTGACGCTCTCTGATAGCGCCGTGAAGCCTCTTACATCTGTAAACAAGAACGTACAGTACCGCTTTTCCCCGCCGAGCTTCAATAGGCTTGGATCGTCTTGTAACCGTTTTACTTGCCGAGGGTCTAGGTAGTGTTCAAATTGCTTTTTAATCTGCTGCCTGAGCTTGTACTGATCCCTGTAGCTTAAATAAAAGGTAACAGCTGCAACAATAAACTGAGAGATAATGGTCCAGGTAACATCTATTAAAAAACCTCGCTGCACTAATTGCACCCCAAGCACCCCCATTGCAACCATAGATAACAGTGATGCTAAAAGGCCCAGGTATACACCAAAGTAATTAAGGGCTATAAAAACCAACAGGACCCCAAAGATAAAGTTTAACGCCTCATAGAACAATGCTTGCTGCGGAATCATGGGCATGCGCTTGTTGCTGGCATGAAGAATAGTTTCAGCTAATGCTGCTTGTACCTGGTGAGGGTATAAAAGCCCCGCGGGGGTGGCTACCTGCGGAAGTATACCTTTAGCCGTTGTGCCCACAACCACCATCTTACCTGCAACATCCATCTCAGATAAAGATGTTCCATGTGGAACAACCCAGTTTACCCATACCCTGCCATCAGAGTCAGTAGGAATAGGGTTGAGCTGCTTGACTCTTATCTCCTGAATTGCGCCACCAGGGCTAGTCTTGATAACATAGGTTGTCGTGCCAGTGATAGCCTTGAGCATCTGCGTGCCAAAACTGGCCATCCAGCCTTCTGGGCTTCTCATTAGCAGGGGCATGCGTCGCACCAGGTTATCTACATCAACCGGTGCAGATACGATTCCCTGGAGCGCAGCGTCTCGCAGCACCTTAATGTTCTGCGTTACACCTGCAGCCATAATGCCGCCAACTTCTTCGCCCAGGATAACCGTGCCTTCAGTGCTTGGAATGTCACGGAACCCTTCTGTTTCAAACATACCTATGACTGAAGGATAATAAGAGAGGGCCTCGGCAAAGGCTGCATCTCCCCCAAACCGATCAGGCTCACTAAATACCGCAACCCATGACACTGAGGCAGCGCCTGCATTTAATAAATCAATATGAATCTGTGCCAGTCGTTCTCTAGGGAAGGGCCACCCGCCCTCGTTCCTGATATCGTCTTCAGTCAGGTTGAGAAGCACTATATTACCGGTGGGCGCCTCAGTCTTAACCAGGGCATCGAACACCCGTAGCTTTATAACCTCAACGAGTGTGGGCTGGTAAATGAGGGCCGAGAACAAAATAACGGCAATAAAGCCTATGATTGTCTTTTTCATCAGCCACCCTGCACTATTCTAATAATAGAATCACCCCCGTTGATCTTTATAGTGTTGGACACCCCATCCTGTATAAGTATAACCGTGTATCCATTAGCAATATCAAGGTCTAGCCTAGCGTGTTCACTGACGCTCCGCAGGATGCTAATGATTTGGCCTGTAATGAGCGTGGTTATTTGGGTATCAGAGTCTAGGCCGAGCTTTGTTCCCGTTACTGACACGCCTGCTACTTGAGATAGCTTGTCGCTTTCCTTTGCTACGCCTAGAGCATCCAGTATATTCAGCATATCTTCTAGGAAGTTTACATCTAAAAAGTTTATATCTAGCTCTGTAAACTCTGGGTTCTCATCCTCCAGTAAATCCTCATCCAGGTAATCAATATCTAGGGCATTAAAATCTAGTATGTTTGCAGTGTTAGTTAGTCTTTCTTCGGCAACAATCTTTTCTTCCTTTGGGGGTGTGACAATGAGCATGTTATCAATAAAATCTAACGTGAGATCTAAGATAACGGGCTTTGATGGTGCTGATTCGTACACTGATACGGTTGTAGCCTCATAAGGTTTGTTAAGCAACACCGTGCCCATAGCGGTAATAACTTCTATCTCGCCACTCGACACACCGTATTGGTCAGGCAGCAGGATAATGAGGCTGCGGCCCAGCTCGTCTACTGTGGCTGTAAAGTCCGTGCCGCGAATGGCGATATCAGCCGTGGGAGTCTTGAGGGATATGTTTCTTTTGTCTATCTGCCCTAGCTTGCCGCTTATGAACCTAGCGGTGCCTAGCCCAAAGGTGAGCGCCATCTTAGACTTAGAGGGGTCTGGATCAAAAATATACTCGTCTATCGTAAGCTGCGAGTGCTCTGTTAGCTTCACCTGAGAATCATCAAGGAAGGTAATCGCCATTCGACCATCGCTCGTTAAAGCCTGGTCGTTTGATTGGATTGAGAAGGCCAGGTCTGCGTCACTATCTAGTGACCCTCTTTTAATCTGAGCGTATCCAGACACCTCAGATACACCACCAATATCAACAGCCGAGGCTTGAACCCTGATCGTTTTGAATGATGCAAAGAGTACCGTTAGAACCAACAGATATAATTTTAAGATAGTCATTATCCTGCGTACTCAATTGTTGTATATTGAATGTGCGGCTACCCCCTGTCTGGTCTAGCCAAAAATATCCACCAGCTGAGGCTGTCACACCAGAGCCCGTGTACGTAAGAGTGTTGTCGCTGCCGTCAATATCCACGTAATTTGTGGCACCATCGATATTTATATTTGACGTAATAGTGTTGTTAGACCCCTGTATCACCCAATCTAAATCTAAGGTAGCCGCTAGTGCTGAAGTGCCCTGGTTTAATACAAAAGTATTACTTGCCCCCGTCACATCGACTTGCTGATTCGAGGAGTCTCCTCCATAAGTATTGCTCGGATCGACCTGGATGGTAAATGTGTTGCTTGATCCAGTAAAATTATAGTCGCCGACAAAACTATCTGCGTAAATATCTCCGAAAAACTTATTTGTACTTCCAATCATGTTAATATCTAGGGTCATGCTGGAGCCGTCTAGGTCAAGTGGCGTAAGGCTTCCAGCCGATGAGCTTAATCCACCGATCAGGTTGCTAATGCCTAACTGTTCAATATCTATGTTAGCTGTAGCGCCAGATTGATCTATGTAGATTTCATTATCGGCACTCCAAATAAACGTGCTTGCTACGATTCCGACAATAACTAATAAATTTCTATGTATCTGTTTCATAGGACCAAAACCCTCTCTCATAGCCGATAGTAATTAGCTCCAGGACAGCCCCCTCTACCGACTTCATCAAGGCTATCGTTGTGGACTCATTCTGCGCGTTGCCTAGTTCTATCTCAACTAGCTCGGTGCCCATCTCTATAAATTTAAAAACGTCCTCGCTTTGACTATAGCTAAAGACGGTTTTTTGGCTCATTACCTCTACCAATATTTCGCCAGTAGCAACGGATACCATTCTAAGAGATACCGTTACGTTATCCTCTCGATACATGGCGCTCTTTCCTATACCCAAGTATCTAGCACCAATACCACCAGTAGTCAAGTTTGTATCATACGCTAACACCCCCCCTTCTAGCAAAACCCCCGCAAACAGTAACGGTGGGACCTTTTTATCTTCAATGTTGCTAGATAATTGTTCTCTTGCAGACCTAATAAGCTGCCGCTCTTTTGTAAGGTTATCAAGACCCACCCTTTCCACTACCCTAAAAAACTCCCCGTTTGAGGCGTGCTTTAATGCGCGGATCAAAAGAGAGCTGGGCTGCTGGGTGATAGCGGTTGAGAATAGAGCGAATGAGCTATTGCTTTTGCGCTGGCCTGTTTGGTCCGTAAATGAGCTACCATAAACGGCTACTATCGGCCTTACTGCGGGGATAGGGGCATTAAGTAAATCGTAATTGTACAGGTCGGTAATTTCAGCAACATCTAAGGCTTTAAATCTTTGTTTTTCTATGTCTTCAAACTGGTCAAGAATTGAACAACTAGAAAGAAAAAGAGCCGACAGGCAGTACAATGGTAGTTTCATTTCCATCAGCGTCCGTTATGATTAAGGTTATAAAATCACCATCGACGAAATACTGGATAATGTTGCCCTCCAGCTCAAGTATTCCTGACTCGCTCATTGTTTCACCAAACAGATTATTGACTAGCTGCCTGCTTAGCTCTGCATATATTCTTGATTCAAGGTTTCGTATAAAACGCGCCAGGGTAGTATTTTCTGCGTCCCTTGCCAGTTCGTCCTGGTAGGCTTTAATTTCGGCAGCTATGTCGGCTTTACGGTTAAACTCTTGGTTTTCTATGGTTAAGTAGTGCGACGAGGTGTTTTGACCGTTAAAGCTGGGGGATTTAAACTTGTGGGTAATCTGATCTGCAGCACCAGGCGCTGCAAGAAACAACAGTAATAATACGCTAATCTTTGCGCTGGTCATCTCTATCTGCCTTAGCAATTCGGTCAGTCTGTAGCAGTTGGGGTACGCCTAACACCGTCTTTAACAGTACGTCCTGACGTATTATCTCGTTATCGACAGAGCGCACACGGTCTATAAGAGCCACTAAGATTCCGTGCTGACCATCCAACTTACCGCCCAACCGCTCTTCCAAGTGGTTAATAGCCTCTAACAGCTTGTCATCTAGGGTATCTACCTTAGTCTCAAGGCCGTCTATAATTCGGTTAATCAACTTCCAGATAAACATACCCAAGCCCAACGCGGCGGCAATAGGAAAGCCCACCTCGTTGATTAGCTTGATAACCGTTTCCATCAGTTACTGTTTAGCTTTTGGGCCTAAAAAAGCCAGTTTTTCCATCAAAGGGTAAATATGCTTTGCTAGAAACGCATCGTCCTTTGGCGTGTCTGTCATGTTACAAATTACAGACGCTACCGATACTAGCGTGGTCGCTAAAACGTAAACATCAAATAATAGTTCCATACTACTTCTCCTATGATGCGGTGTATCCATTACCTGCTGAGATAGCGGAGGTTGTGGCTGTCATGCTTTCACTGCCCCAATCGCTCTTAGCTTTCATCAACTCTAGGTGCTGAGTGTTACGATCAACACAGTCCTGACGGTCTGCGGCTTCATCTTCTGCCATGCTGTTACCGGCTATAACGTCTGTAATGAGTGCGATGCTATGTCCCATTGCTGTGAAATCTGTTGCTAGTTCTTCTGCTGTTCTGTCTTCCATTTTATTTATCCTTCTAGGGTTGTGATGCGAGCAAGTGCCGCATCTAGTTGTGTTGAAAGTTCTTGTATAGCTTTGGTCAGCACAGGTATTAATGCGGCTTCTGCTACTTCCTGTGATCCGTCTTCTCTGTCGTCCCAAAGCCTAAAACCATCTTTTAAACCACTATCAGCATCAATAGCTACTTTAACTTCTTGGGCTATAAAGCCGTGGTTAGTCTGAGTGTTCTTGAAGACTTCAGTGGAGTCAGCTTTATAGGCGTTAAAGGTTGTAGGGAGTTCGCCAAGAGTCTTGTAGTTCCAAGTACGAGGCTGTAGCGAGTTAATGAAACTCAATCCTGCCGTAGAGTCTGTAATGTCTTTCTTGTATCGCTCATCTGAGACTGTTGCCCATGTTGCTACACCGTGTGCGGCTCTAATGTCACTAGCGCCATCGCCTATAGTCGTGTAGTCAGACGCGCCACCAACGTTATAGCCTATGACAATACAGTTACTGTTACCTACCGCGTCAGCATGAGAGCTTTTTCCTAAGAAAGTATTGCGGTCGCCCGTGGTGGTATTATAACCGGCTTGATCCCCGATCGCCGTATTAGCAACTCCGTCCGTGTTTGCCTCTAAAGTTCTTCTGCCTACAGCGACATTGTCTGTGCCGGTAGTGTTTGCCCCTAAAGCTAAGTAACCTACTGCCGAATTATTAGACGCTGTAGTATTTGAAGTCAGTGCTGATCTACCTACTGCAACATTAAAGGTACCCGTAGTATTAGTGATAAGTGCTAGAGTGCCTATAGCTGTGTTATTAGATCCAGTAGTATTTCCTGAAAGTGCGGCATAACCAAAAGCCTCATTATCATTACCAGTAGTATTATCGTCTAAAGCATAAGTCCCTACCGCAGTGTTCTCATAGCCTGTAGTATTCGCGCCGAAAGAGCTTCTACCAACTGCTGTGTTAGCAAACCCTGAAGTATTATTATACCCCGATGCGTAGCCCATGAAGGTATTAGCATCTCCCGTCATTGCTCCTAAACCATTAACTTGTGAACCTACAATGGTTGAGTAACTTGAGGTTGCATTTTGTCCTGCATTTGTACCTATACCTACCGTATCAACATCTGAAACAGAATCAGTTAGGGCGTTATAGCCAAGTGCTGTGAGGGAGCTGCCAGTAGTATTAGCGTCTAGTGCTAAAGCGCCCACGGCTACGTTGCTTGTGCCGGTTGTGTTAGCACTTAAAGCTGACTTACCTACTGCTGTATTATTAGCCGCTGTAGTGTTTGCATCTAAAGCACTTGTACCTACCGCTGTATTACTAGAGCCCGTAGTGTTGGCCATCATAGCGTTAGTACCTATGGCAGTATTAAATCCGCCAGTGGTAGTGGCTAATAAAGCATTCATTGCAAAAGCCGCGTTGTTAGACGCTGTTGTACTGGCGGATAAAGCACTCCTACCCACCGCTGTGTTATCCGCGCCGGTGGTGTTAGCGGTTAAAGCACTTGTCCCCACGGCAGTGTTATTGCTTGCCGTTGTGTTTGCGTCTAAAGCATGAGTACCCAAAGCGGTGTTACTGGCTCCAGTGGTGTTCAATCTAAGTGTATTTGTACCTACAGCCACATTATCATTCGCCGTAGTGCTGGTCATCATAGATTGTCGACCAACTGCGGTGTTAGACGTGCCTGTGGTGTTAACAAGCAGTGAGTGGTAACCAAGCGCGGTATTGTTTGCGCCTGTGGTATTACTTAGTAACGATCTATAACCACATGCTGTGTTATAACTGGCGGTAGTATTACTCTGTAAAGCATCAATACCAAAGGCTGAGTTGTAACCTCCCGTTGTATTGTTAAACAAGGTGTACGATCCCACCCCTGCATTATTAACACCGGTGGTGTTAACTAATAAAGCATTCGCACCTACGGCTACGTTAGCTGTGCCGGTGGTGTTAGCACTTAATGACTTATAACCAACTGCAGTATTATTAGACGCTGTAGTATTTGCATCTAAAGCATCCACACCGACTGCTACGTTATTAGCACCGGTTGTATTGATTCCTAAAGCCGCATAGCCTACTGCTACGTTGTCACTGGCAGTATTATTGGCGTCTAAAGCTAAAGCGCCCACCGCAGTGTTTCTTGTGCCAGAAGTGTTAGACAATAAAGCCGAATCACCTACCGCTGTGTTATAACTTGCAGTGGTGTTACGCCTCAGAGCAATACGACCAACAGCCGTGTTGTAGCCCCCTGTGGTGTTATCCTGTAAAGAGCTAATACCTGTGGCGGTATTATTCACTCCGGTGGTGTTAGCCAATAAAGAATCAACACCGACAGCAGTATTACTAGCGCCAGTGGTGTTAGCGCCTAAAGAGGCATAGCCGACTGCGGTGTTGTTATCTGCGGTGGTGTTAGCGTCTAGTGCGCCCGACCCAACAGCTACGTTAGAAGCTCCTGTTGTATTAGAGGCCATAGAATCAGCACCTACAGCAGTGTTGCTACCACCACTTGTGTTGGACTCTAGTGAGTCTTTACCAACAGCAGTATTGCTTGCGGCTGTATTTGCTGTTAAAGAGTTTTGACCAATAGCTGTATTAGCCGCTGATGAAACATTTGCATCAAGTGCCCCATAACCAACCGCAGTATTACCATCACCCGTAGTAATCGCAGTACCTGCCTCATCACCCACCAAGACATTATAATTACCACCGGAGGCTATGGAGTTACCCGCATTGACACCGGCTCTGAAGTTACTTGTTCCTGCTGAAGCGGTGATGATATCTGCACCGTCTGCAAAGGTTACGTCTGCGGCAAAGTTAGTCGCGCCGTCTACGTCTAAAACATCTAAGTTTGTTGTGCCATCAATATCAATATCACCAGAGATATCTAGGGAGGTGCCTGTTAGTACGCCTGTAACGGTAAGCGTAGACGCCATATCCACAGCGCCATCAATATCAACAACGTCTAAATTAGCAGTGCCATCAATATCTATATCGCCTGAGATGTCTAGGGATGTACCTGTTAAAACGCCTGTAACACCTAGAGTGCCTGAGACAGATAAATTAACAGCCGTCGTTGTGCCGGTCAGGTCCACATCAGTCAGTAAGTCGTAAACAACAGCGCCAGCACCGGCACCATTAGTGGCAATCATCTTCACCTGGCCAGCGGCAACAGCAACATTGGCGCCAGAGCCCTGGGAGAAGGTGAGCGTGTAAGATGTTGTATTCTCAATCATCCACACTTTGTTTAATGTATTAGGCGCCAGGGTCACAGTACATGCCTGGCCACCACCGGCACAGATCAGGTAAAAAGACCTGGCGGAGTCGCTAGTGCCATCAGCGACAGTGATGGTATGCGTAGAGGCGTTAGCAATAGTCTCTGACCCGTGGCCAAGGGCTTCACCAATGAGCTCCAGATTGGTATTAGTCGTTGTGCCCCAGGTGCCAGATCCTTCACCAGTAGCCAGCTCTGTAAGCCGTAAGTTATTAACGTAAGTTGCCATTATTGTTTCCTCTTTAACTAAGCAGCGTCGCGCCCAGCATCAATGTCGTTGTAACCTGGGGACTGCGAGACCGATATAGAAGCCCACCCAGGACTTTGCCCATCATTTATAGTATTGTAGTTTGGATCTTGGTTAGTGTCTATCTCTCCATACACCAAAGGAGCGCCTAAGTCTACTGTCAAAGATACGCCGACAGGTGATACAACGGCGCCAGAGATTGTAGATACGCTGCCAATCGCTGACGATATCTCTACGCCAGCCACCTCAACCATCGCATTATGGTAAACGGCAATAGTGCCCAGGGCGGATGTAAACGCCAGGGTAGGTGCATTAACATTGGCTTCGGCATCAACAGATAAGCTGCCAACGGCTGAGGTGATCGCTAAGGTTGGCAGCGCAACAACGGCGCCGGCGATAATAGCGGTAGCACCAACCGCTGACGTAATGGCCAGGGTAGGTGCTGCAACATTCGCCTCAGCATCAACAGCCAGGCTGCCGGCAGCTGAGGTAATTAATAGGGTTGGAAGTGCAACGGTGGCGGCGGCATCTACGACAACAGAGCCCACAGCAGAGGTAATCGCTAGAGTAGTGACGGCAACATTAGCTTCAGCATCAATAGCTGGGCTGCCAACAGCAGAGGTAATGACCAGGGTAGGTGCTGCAATATTCGCTTCGGCAACAACAGTCAGACTGCCAACAGCTGAAGTGATGACCCCTACCGAAGTAAGAGTGACCGGCAAAGAGGTGCCCCAGGCGCCTTCTCCCCAGTTACCTCGCCCCCAACCGGTAAGGACGGCCATTAGCCGCCAAGCTCAGCTTTTGCTTCTTCAAGACTTGACTGACATTCGGTCAGGATCTGGCGCACAGGTGCGGTCATATAATCCTGCTCAAGCATGCCATTTATCTTAGTAAGCGAATACTCTACGTTCTCTAGTGCGCTCATAACAATCTCCAAATGAAGGCCCATTATACACCTAAGCCGCTTCTGTCATACCCTGGAATTTTCTATCCAAGATGCGACGTACTTTAGAGTAACTCATACCAATAGCACAGGCGTGCAGCGATGATACTTGCTTTGCAATCCTCTTGGCGCCTAATCCACGATCGCGCAGCGCATAAATAGTTTCAAGAACCTCCTGCTCTTCAGGGATCTCAACCAGGCGAGTTCTGGTCTTATTACCGTGCTTTTCTTCAGACTTAGAGTATCCATAAGGCGCGCTGCCACCAATAAAGTAGCCACGCGATGCCCAATCGACCTTACCATCACCAAACCGGTCCTTAATCGTAGAATGCTCTATCTCAGCAACCGCTGAGAGCACCATGAGCATAATTTGGTTAGCCATTTCGTTCATATCAAACTTAGATCGCAGCCCTTTGGCGCCTTCTGGCTTAGGATACACGATTGGCACCTCACCAAATTGCTCACAAAAGAACAGTGTAATGCCAATATCCTGCAGTACAGGGATGATTGACAGCAGATCTGCACTAGATCTGGACAATCTGTCTAGCCTGGTGCAGACTATGATGTCATGTTTATCGATAACGTCGGTCAGCTCTCTGCTGCCTGGTCTATCAAGAATTGGCCTAGTGCCTGACACGCCATCGTCAATAAAGAAGCGTGTAACCTTTCGGTTGTACTTTTCTTTGACAAATTCAGCTATCTGCTGCTGCTGAACCTCCAGAGAAACGCCAGATCTGACCTGCTCCTTGGTGGATACCCTGACATAGCCGTAAATGTGGTTAATTTGCTTTAATGGCTGGATCATGCAACTTTCCTCTCTCGACATTTAAATCCGTAATCAGTGACTTCAACAAAAAGCCGCTGCCAATCAATGTTTAAAGGCTTGCGGTCCTTGGATCGGTCTGCAAATAGGACCTGACCATTTTTGACTAGCTCCACTGCAGCGTAATTCTTTGGCGCGCCGTCATAAACAATCTCAATATCGTGCGCCAGGCAAATCCGGCGCACCCTGTTAGCGAAAACTTTCTTAACCCTAGCTTCTTCCGATACTGGCATTACTTGCCCCTCCCTTTGAGAAGGGCGTGAATCAACTTAGCTTCCTTACCTTTGATACGAGGGTCCTTCTTGATCTCTTTCTCGACAGAATCAACCCTAACAATCTTTGGCGTCTTACCAGGGATGAAGCAATCATTTACCATCTTTTCACGCTCTACCCTGGTCATATCTTCCCATTTACCCATTATAATTCTCCTTAAAGTTAGCCCAACATTCTTTGCCCATTTCACTGGCAGCACACTCTTCTGCAACCGCAACAATATAATTACCAAGCTCTTTGTCGCCGTAGGTTGCTGTATGGACCAGCTCCCCTGCCGTCATGCCAACCTCCTCGGCACCCTGGTGGAAGACCGCAGGCAACATCATCGCAACCGCCGGCGGAACGCCAAACTTGGTAGCGAAGACCTGGATCTCATTAACTAAAACACTCATTTCCTTCTCCTTATTAGTACATTGCTAATGTATCCTATATCGTGTCGTTGTGCAAGCATAAATATAATTTAATTTATTTGCACATATAGTTGCACAACGACACGATAGTGTGTATTATATCTATGTAGGGTAATTAATTAAGGAGAAGCAGCATGAATTATCGAGTAGAAAAAGGTGAGGTTGTTTTTTACGAAGGGCGCGACGAGCTCCAGGCTGTCGAGCCAACATGCGGGATGGGCCACCACCCTGTTGAGTTTGGATTCAAAGAGGTGAGCGAGATCTTTAACTACCAGGACGCTGAGTTAATCAAAGCTGTCATGGAAAAGGATGGCGGTACTTATCAGATCATTCAGAACGGTCGAGACCAGCGAGAGCTGCTTGAGTTTGCCAACGATGAGGGCACTTACAGTGAGCCCAAGCCAAACTTCCGAGTTTTCAAGATGCCAGCGGTTGGTGATAAAGTCAGCTTCGGATTCAACGGCGACTGGTATCCTTGCGGAGAGATCGCTAAGATCAGCAAGACCTTTAAGAAGATTGCAACCAATACTGGCGAGATCTTCTGGAGAAAGGGCAAAGGAAAAAGCTGGATGAGAGAGGGCGGCACCTGGAGCATGACCAAGGGGCACTACAATGAGCGTAACCCACACTTCTAGGAGAACGGGATGGGCAATATACTGGAAATCATACTAAACGCGGCAATCATCGTTATATTTTCTATCGGCATGGCCGGCGCGTATTTGACGGTTTTAGATAAACAAAAAGCATGGGAACAAAGACATAACAAGGATAAAGATGAGTAAAATTATTATTGAGCTAGACAAGGAGGACGCTGAAGTCGTCCTGGCTAACCAGGCAGAGATTGTTGAGCTGCTGCGGGAGATCCTCAAGGAGCTGCGCGATGGATAAGTATTTTGACACGCTGGACCAGGCGGAGTTGTTTCATGTGAAACATGACATGACTGAGGCCCAAAGGCTAAAAATTTACAAGCGGGCGCTCAACGTGCATCACAGCGCCGGCCCCGAAGCTAAACACATCGTTAAAATCTGGAGAGAACAGAAAAATGAGCAAAGGTAGCAACAGAAGACCAACAAATCAGTTGGCATTTTACGAGAGCTTTGACAGGATCTTCCGACCGGAGAGTGATCCTACCAACTTCTGCGACGCGCACGACATGCGCCTGGTAGAAAATAACAGCGGAAAGAAACATTGTCCGCATTGTGAACAGGCTAGAATGGAGAGAAGTAATGGAAAATCGTGATCGGTATGAGCTGGAGGAGTTTCTCCAGGCAAACAACGGCAGCGGGTACGTTGTCACCAGGAGCTGCGGCGAAGACAGCTATGAATCTATCATCGCCAAGAGGGCTAAGATCTTAGCCAGGCAAAAGAAACCACACTGTATCTATCACATAGGCGAGGACGGGCAGCGCAGCCGTGTCGTTTAATGGCAGGTTGCTTGTACATAAACTTGCATAACGACACGTTAATTGCTATAATAAAGTGTATTCAGAGAGGAGGTGTGAGATGTTTGCTGGGTTTCAAAAGGCTTTAGAGGTTGCTGCTGCCGAGTATGAGGGCTTGTTCGACAAGAACGGTTTGCCTATCATGTTCCACGCAATGGCCGTTGCCAAGCCCTTAATGGAAAAGTATGGTGAGACGCATGCTATAGTTGGATTGTTGCACGATGCTTACGAAAACCCCTGGAACACTGAGGCGGATTTTGTTGGCTGCGGTGAGATCTTCGGTCCAGAGGTTGAGGCTGCGGTAAGAGCCGTTACCAAAGCGGAGGGTGAGCATTACTTGGAAGAATACATCCCCAGGTGCTTTGCTAACCCGATAGCTAAGTTAGTTAAGGTCACTGACTTAGAAAACAACTACAATGGGCTACACACTATACCCAACCCCGACGATAGAGTTAGATTGACCGCTAAGTACGGGACCGCATTAGAGATGGCAGGAGAATGAAATGGCTAAAATAGAGAGTTATTGGAACTGGGAAGATTCACCAGGCGTCCTGGTAGAGTATCCTAACGATGAGGTAGGGGGGTTTCTGCTCCCAGAAGGCCAGTCTTCCTGGGAAGAACAGACCGAATGGGATGTTGTTCAGTGGTTCAAGGGCGGCAAAAAACTATCAAAGTCTAGCTTTGAAAGCTCATTCGGAAAGATTGGGGACCAGCTCCCACAACTCCCCCAAATCTAAACTTGTCCACAAGCTGCTGAAGAATTTCAGGGTCAGCAGCTTCAAGGGCGTCCTTGTACAATTTATTCTGCTCCTCTAAGGCAGAGTTGTACGTTCTCAGCTTTTCTTTCGGTATCTTATGGTTATACCGACCCTCTAGCTTCCTAGAAATCTCATACCAGCGGTGCCCTTTTTCGGCAGCCTGGTGCATTTGTGGCGTCTTAATCTGAATCTCGCCCACAATCATTTTACCACTCGCGGGATCTGGGACCAGGATATTCATCTTGCGATCAAAATAACCGGATTCAGGTATGCGCTGCCAACCTCTATCAATCGTTGTGTACAGGTTTCCTATCTGGTCAACAGCTTCCTCAGCCTGGGCAGCACTATCAATGTAGATCGTCGTGCGAACACCATCAGTAAAGTCTGCAGGCGCCAATCCCTTACGCTGAACCTTCGTGGAAATACTCGCCGGCGTTTTCACCTCGACATCAAACTTGCTGCCATCCTTCAAGGTAATAAACTTATCAGCCTTCTTTCCGCCAACTGACCTGGCTATCTTAGCTATCTTGGATTGGAATCCATCGTTCACCAAATTGGCTCTACTGACCATATCATCAACCGATAAAAGATCACCCTGCTGCCGTTTCAGCGCAGCTTCAACTTCCCGTACCCTATCTATCCCAAACTCCTGGAATATCGGCGTGGTTCTAATCGGACCATCTACCAAGGTTCCGCGCTCTATTGCTGCAATACTCCTAGCAGCATCAACGCTCTCAATACCATCGGGCGCACGGGCAATGTTTTGCGGCAAATTGTCAATGCCACCGGTCAATTTCATGGCTTTACTAATGGCCCTTGGTGCCTTCAGCACGGAACCAAGAATACCGCCCACCACCGGACCAGCAGCGTATGTCGCATCACCCAGGACACCTAACGCCTGCAGCGAAGGATCTAGGATGTTGCCCTGGCGGATGTTCTCAAAAAAGGATAGGTTGTTATCAGCATCAAAAATATCAGTCATATCAGCATCAGACGACGGCATACCTGGCATCTGTCCTGCTGCATCCAATGTCGCGGCCCCAGGGAGCATTTGCGACATAAAATAAGCAATCTGCTCCTCAGTAATGAGTGGTTCACGCTCTTTTGACTTGGTGGCAGCGTCGTCTAACACCGACTTGGGGATCATACCGGAGACGGAACCGCCCAGGTTGTAGCCAAATATGTCGATGTCATCTCTATTCATGTGCCAAGCATCTCATCAAGTTCTTCAATATCGGTCACAGGTTCAATGAAAATAGGCGTGCCTGGTCCCGCATAAAGGCTTGCAACATTAAATTCAAAGAATTCCAATGCTTCATCATAATCCATGCCGTCACGATCAACAAGCACTTGAATACATTTCTGGCGATCATAAACCAGGCAATCAAACGAGCCGTACTGGGCGCCAAACCCTAGTATCGCATCATCAAAACCATCGACCTTTAGAGCAACGGGCTCATCACCTATGTCTAGTTCCAAAAGTCAGTCACTACTTTTTCTTCCTTGAGATCCTAGCAGCTGCCTGGGACTTACCCGTCAACTCACCAAAATGAAACAGCTTCACGCTGCTCTTGCCATGCGTCTTACCAGAATGCAAAGACCCATCAGGCATCTTGTGCATGCCACCCTTATGAACGCTCCCATCCTTCTTATAATGATTAACGCCCTTCATTGTCATCCTCCAAATATTTATGCAGAAAAATAAACCACTGGTCCAACGTCATCACCACGGTCTGGGCGTTGTCACGCTCCCAGGCAGGATTGACGGCGTAAATCGGCACGCAGACCCTAATAGCCTTATTGTTGAATTTATATATTAACACCGGAACCCTATCGCCGCACGCTTCACACACCTGGGCCCACCAGGCAGGCGCATACCACCAACCACTCTTATACGCCTTGGCTTCGATAGCATGGCCAGGTATCTCAATATCACACATGCCAGCGGTCTGATATTGGTCCAGGTTGCGCTTGCAGCTAACATCAAACTCATTATCAGCAAAAAAAGTATTTAGGCGCTTTACCAGGTCCCGCTCAAAAGCTGCCCCTTTGTTGCGTGAATCGGCCATCGTCATTTCCTTTAGTTTGAAAAATTGAAAAAAATTTTACCCCCCAGGGCACTTTATATGTGCAAAAGTTTGCACCTAAAAAGGGAAAGTGGCAAGACATTATCTCATATGGAATTTTGAGTATTGAATGTGTAAAACTCAAGTAAACCATCGCCGCCGCACGCCGGCCCAAATAGGGGGGTGCCACCCCAAAAATAACCATAAGGTTTCGATTCTAATCGCCAGGTCCATAGGGGTCCAATTTTTACGCCCTGGAGCCCAGTATATAGGCATATCAGACCATAACGTGACCCCCGTGCTCACAGGGGGAGTTACATCGCTGCACCAAACCCTGGCAAAACCTCAGCTATATCACTGAAATCTATAACAAAACCAACATTCATTCCTTTTTTGAATAATCCTAGGCCCTACAAGGGGAGAGGCCCCTTTCTTTGTTGTTTAATTACAAAATGAATATCCCCTTTGCTTTCCTTTCGGCTACAAATCCTTCGCGTCATAGTCGCCTTTGATGCCTAGCAATGCGTTCAGCCGCTCCTTGATGTCCTCCTTGGTCATCTTGTCCAGGTTAGCGTTGATGTTAAGGCTTTGGCTGCGTTGTATTGACAGTCCAGCCAGGCTGTTGAGCTCCTTCACTGCGCTCACTGCAGCGTTGTAGTTGCCTTGTTCAAACGATGTCTCGGCTATGTTCCATAGCATTGCACCGGTCTTCTCTGGTGTGATGGCATACTTCTCTCGCAGTTCTTCCTGGGCAATGCGTACTGCCTTTGTCACCTTCGGATGGTCTCTGCCGTTGAGCATCTTCGATGCAGCATTGGATGGGAAGCTAAAGCCTGCTCTTCGAGCTGCCTCAGTCTGCCCGCATGCACCTTCGGTGTAGTGCCATACGAATCCTGCTTGCAGGTCGGTAATGCCTAGCTCC